>Ga0256844_10000004_pt1 | contig 130049 bp, 199 predicted proteins | sample MusselsmetaG_FD_189100 | JGI IMG/M metagenome (GOLD analysis project Ga0256844, IMG submission 189100) | Mussel associated microbial communities from hydrothermal vent at the East Pacific Rise, Pacific Ocean - Mussels | ecosystem: Host-associated > Mollusca > Shell > Unclassified ... | reverse complement strand
AAAGTAATAAAAAAAAAAAAAAAAAAAAAAAAAAAAAAAAAAAAAAAAAAAAAAAAAATAAAAAAAAAAAAAAAAAAAAAAAAAAAAAAAAAATATTCTCACTATATATTCACTATATTCTGACATATAATCAAAATTTAAATTAAATTTATTATCATAATAATCAAGATTAGTACTATCAAGATAATCCATTCAATATTTAACAGTATAGTAAGACAATAATCATATCAATAATATTTATCATAGTAGTACAATGTTTTCTTAAAGAATATTTGATAATTATGTTTCTTTATGAAACAAATTAATAAAGCATATTTACATATGCCCCATATATATAATGTGGGTCATTTTCAATTTTGGGTAAACATTATTAGAATGACAGCTAGACTATACATTTTCAACTTTTGTAATAATAAAACGTTCAGAATTACAAAATTATAAGTCATTGATTTATATAATAATTAATTTATTAAAACTTTTCAAAATTGGTAGATATTTATATTATTATATAATTTTTTACACTTTATATTCAACTTTAAATTCAATATGTATAAATACTGTTATAATACCATAACAATTAAACAAATTAGGTAATATTATGAATTCGGATTTAGATAGAAGTAAATTAAAACAAACTGCATGGGGTGTTGTTATTGATATTGAATTGGTTATGAAATTGAAGGACGAAGGATATACTCATGAAAGTATTGCCGATGCATTAGGTGTAAATAAATGCACGTTATATAAGAGGGTTCATGCGTATAGAAAGGAACATAATTTAAAACCAAAAAGAACAATGAAAGCAAAGAAACCAAATTTAGGAAAATTAAAAAAATGATTGATATTAAACACAAATTAAAAAATGCTGTAATTGAATATAAAAAGACATTGGATAAAAATAATTACATATATGCTAATAATGCAATATATAGGGAATTATTTAAGATTAAAGTTAAAGAATTTAAAATTGGTAACACTTCATATAGTAAGAAAGATGTTACCGATATGATGTATCTATTAATTCAGAATAATTTTATTAGCGTAAAAAGAGATGAACGCATAGATACAAATGTTATTATTGCAGAAGAGGCTGGAATAAATTTTGAAAATGGTAAAAATATATTCAATAGGATATTATTTCCACGATTATTAAAATTATTAACCAATAACAATATTATTTATAAGACTGCATCGTATAAAGTAGGTAAAAGTTCAAATAAATATAAATTAAATGATAATATCATAAGTAAACGTTATAATTGTAAACATAAAGATATTAGATTATCACCACGAGTAACTAAATATAAAACTAAATCCTCTATATTAAAATTAAATAATATTATTGCAAACGCAGAGTACAAATATTTACATTTATTATTAGGTTGTATTTATACTTACAGAGATATTACATTTCCAACTATTGAAGAATTTGAAAGAAGGTTAGAATTAGCGGTTGAGAATGGCGAAATTAACAAGGGTCGAGTATATTTAAACCATAAACAATATATTAAAATGGAAGATAAAAGTAAATATATTGATATTGAAAACTCTAAAAACACTTTCAACTACTTAATCAATGATTTAATATTCTCAATTAGTAAAGACTTTGGCAGAATTTATACATCATTTAATTTATTACCAACCATTGCCCGTAACATGTGCAAACTTAACAATAATAAATTAGTTGGATTAGATTTTAATGGTTTACATCTTAATATCGCACAAGCTTTGGCAGTTAATCACTACAACCATAATATAAATGATTATAATGAAATAACTCATGATAATATTGCAAACTCTATGAATGTTACCCGCCAATCAGTCAAAATAGACAATCTTAGCATCCTTAATAGAAATTTAAATGATGGTTATGATTATAAAAATGAACGATGGGAGAAAGGCTCATTAAATACTCCAACTATGAATTATATTCAACGTCATATTCCAGTTTTATATAATTATATATTGGAAATGGGTAATAAAGGTATTACTAAATTTTTATTTAATAATGAAAGTTCATTAATGGATAAGATTGCCAAGGTATTATTATATTCAGGTATGTCTTTTTTATATGTATTTGATGAATTAATGGTTGAAATTAAAAATAAAATAGTCCTATATGATACGATGATTAACTGTAGCAGAAATTTAAATATTTTATCCAATGTAAGCTAATTTATGATTATTAATATAGGTTAATGAATATGACAACAATAGAAAATAAAACACCATTAGAAATATTTCAAACTTTTTTGGATTTTCGTGAATATAAAACAGGATATTTAAAATTTATAGATTTAAATGATGATGAAATTTTTCAATCCGAACTTTATGCAGAATTTGATGCGTGGTGTTTTGACCTTAAAGTGCCCCGTAAATATTATAATAAAACTAAGTTTAAACTTACACTTGTTTTACATCATAAAGAATGGTTAAAGGAACATAAAGATGAATTAAAGAATTATGAAACCCAACGTAAAAAGACTATTGTTGAATTATTGTATATAGATTGGCTTGATAATGTAAATTATGGTGAATGTGAACCAATTATTCAAGCAGAACCTAATAAAATTTATTCATCCTCCAACTTATATAAACATTTCGAAAACGGGTGTACAGTTGGCAATATTAAAATTATTAGTAATATTAAATTTAGTCGAGATTTAAATAATTATTTAAGTGGTCAATTTAATAAATGTCGAAAGGGCGGTTTAAGATGCTTTAAATTTATATCTAAAATGTAAAAATAGTTGATTATTGTAACTAATAAATAATACTTTATGATAGAATAATTAAATCACTCAAACAAATTAATTAAAGGTAATAAACAATGCAAGAAGATGAAAACCAATGTGATGATATTTACTCACTATTAAAAGATGGATTATTGGAAACTGGATTACCATTTGAAGAATGTGATAATATCATCAATGATATGCCATTACCAAGACCGTTAAATTCTGATTATGATGAAGAGAATTAAATTGTTAATGGTGATTTTAATATTATTATCATTGCAAGCATGCTACGATATTAAATATGATATTGAATGTACTTTTTATGGCAATTCAAATAATAAACAATGTGATAAAGGTAAGTAGAGAAGACGAAAGTGAGGATTATTTATGACAATAGAATTTACAATATTTCAATTAATACCATTAGGTTTAATTTGTTTAACAATATATTTATTTTGGATTAAATATAATAAAATGGGTATATTTTGCTTAATTATTGGAATTATTTCAATAATTGCAATGCCTGTAAAAGTGGTTCAATCTAATATGAGTAGATTTGAAGATATTGATAGTAAATTTAACAATATTAACCCCCGTGTGATTGTACCTGAAATTGATTTTAATGATTTCCAACAATCAGAATTAAATAAACTAAAAGAGAGTAGTAAAAATGAAAGTATTTAAAATTGTAGTATTGATTACTTCCTTTACATTAATTCAAGCTTGTTCATTTCAAACTGTACCACCTGCAACCAAAGGTAAAATTTTAACAACAAGTGGATATAATCCCGAAACTTTACCAAGTGGAAAATATACAATTTGGGGTCGAGATAAGCTAATTTTATTAAATGTTAATACTGATACATATAAAGAAACTGTAAAAGTAATCCTTTCAGATAAACTTACATTAAATGTTGATGTACGATTTAGAGGTAGGATTTCAGCAACTGATAAAATTATTGATAGTATGTTCAATGATATTAAAGTTGATCATGATACTAATACAGTTGATTTTGATGATGTTTATAGAATTTATGGTAAACCAACCATTAGAAACCGCACTAGAAGTGTATTATCTCAATATAATGTAAATGATATTCATAAAAACTATAATAGGTTATCTGCCGAAATTGGAAAAAGTATTCAAGATGGATTACAAGGTACACCAATTGAAATTAGTGATATTAATTTAGGTGACATTTCATATCCTAAAGTTGTGACAGATGTTGTTAATATGGTTAAAGAACGTGAATTAGCTATTAAAAAAGAAGAAAGTCAAGCCAAAATTGAATTAATTAAGAAAAAGAATGAACGTTTATTAGCAGAAGCCGACTATCAAATTAAATTAACTATGGCTAAGGCTGTTCGAGATAGTAATAAAATTATTGGTGAAGGTATTACTCCAGCATTATTAAAATTAAGAGCATTAGAAGTTCAAGAGAAAATGGCAGAAAATAAATCAACAGTGTTTATGCCATTTGAAGCCTTTAATGATAGTGGTGCTAGAATGAGAATGTATCAACAAAATCAATAACTTACACTGACTAATAGATAAAACCTATTAGCAACCACTCTAGTTAATATTATTAGAGTGGTTTTTTATTGTCTAAAATTTATTATAATTCCCTAATTTATAAATACTATTAAAAATTAATTAATATTTTTTATGGAGTATAAAAGATGGGATTTCAACTTTCAGCAGGTGTAGTAACTCGTGAATTTGATTTTAGTGGATTTATTCAAAATGTAGCCACAACTGGTGCAGCGTTTGTAGGTCAATTTGAATGGGGAGCTGTAGAAGAATATATCAACCTTAATAATAAAAGTCAATTAGAGTTTAAACTTGGTAAACCTAATGATGTAAATTATAGAGACTGGTTCAGCGTATCAAACTTTTTAGATTATTCAAATAATATCAATGTAGTTAGGGTAGTTGATGATACGGTGGCTAAAAATGCTACAGTAGATGGAACTGGTTTACTAATTAAAAATGAAACTTCACATAGTCAAATTATTGGTACATCGGCTGGCAATACTGCTATATTTGCCTCAAAATATCCAAGTAATTTAGGTAATTCATTAGAAATTATCTTAATTGATAGTGCAACATGGGGAACTAATCCTAATTATAAAAGTTATGAAAACTTATTTGATGGTGCGCCTAGTAGTTCAGAATATGTTAAAAGTGTAAATGGTTCTAATGATGAAATTCATGTTGTAATTGTGGATAAATTAGGATTATTTACGGGTATTCCTGATACAGTATTAGAACGGTTTGCATATTTATCAAAAGCTAAGGATGGTAAAGAATTAGACGGTACTCCTAACTTTTATGGAACTGTAATTAATAATCAATCAGATTATGTATGGTATTTAACTGACCCTGAAAGTGGTGATTATGCTGTAGGTGGTTCAATTACTAATATTACTGTTGATAATGGTGGTGATGGTTATACAAGTGTACCAAATGTGGTAATTACTGGTGATGGAACTCTTGCATCAGCGACAGCAACATTATCATCCACTGGTATTATTGATAGTATTATTGTTACAGATGGTGGTACAGGTTACACCCTTGGTGATTTAATTGTAATTATTGGTGATGGAAATGGTGCAAGTGCGGCTGTAGGTTCGGTAACTGGTGGAGTAATTGATACTATTACTGTTACAAATGCTGGCACAGGATATTCAACTGCTAATATTGATACAACTGGTTCGGGTAATGGCGATGCTACAGCAACATCCACAATTAGTAAAAGTGTTGAAAGTGTTGCAGTCGGTTCAAGTGGTCAAAATTATATTACTGCAACAACTGTAATTACTATTGATGCACCTGCCAATGGTACTCAAGCATTAGCAAGTACTGTAATTGTAGTTGATGCTAATTTTGATGACCCTTGGAATACAATTGCCAGTGGTCAAAATTTTAAATCATTATCCGCAACCTTTGATAAAACTTTATCAGGTGGTATTAATAGTGCAACAGTTGGTGAAGATGAATTAACTCGTGGATGGGATTTATTTGTAAATAGTGAAGTAGTTGACGTATCATTATTAATTGTAGGTGATGCTGGTGAAGGTGCAACCGTTAACACTTTTAAAACTATTGTTAAATATGTAAATGATAATATTGCAACAGTTCGTAAAGATTGTGTCATGTTTTATTCACCTAAATATAGTGATATTGTTGGTATTAATGATGTTAATGCTAATGCAAATGTAATTAACACTAGACAAGATGTGAATATTTCATCAAGTTACGCTTTTATGGATTGCAATTGGAAATATCAATATGATAAATATAATGATAAATATCGCTGGTTACCATTAAATGCTGATGTCGCTGGAAAATGTGCTTATACTGATTTTAATCGTGATACTTGGTGGTCTCCCGCTGGTTATGAGCGTGGGCAAATTAAAAACGTTGTAAAATTGGCATATAATCCAAATAAAGGACAACGTGATAACCTTTATAAAAATGGTATCAATCCAATTATTAGTGAAGTTGGTGAAGGCGTAATTTTACTTGGTGATAAAACTTTATTAGCTCGTCCATCAGCATTCCAAAAGTTGAATATTAGACGATTATTCATTACTTTAGAAAAGAGTATTGCAAAGTCAGCTAAATATAAATTATTTGAATTTAATGATAGATTTACTCGCCAATCTTTTGTATCACAAGTTGAACCATTTTTACGCACTGTTCAAGGTAGACGTGGAATTAGTGATTTTAAAGTGGTTTGTGATGAAAGTAATAACACTCCACAAGTTATCCAAAATTCAGAATTTATTTGTGATATTTACATCAAACCAGTTTATTCAATTAATTATATTCAATTAAATTTTGTGGCAGTTGGTGGCAATGTTGAATTTAGTGAAGTAATTGGCGTATTGTCAGAAAATATTTAAACTTATATTAATATAAACTAGGAGTAATACAAAATGGCAATAGGAATTAATGAATTTATTGCAAATTTCCAAGGTGGCGGAGCTAGACCAAATTTATACCGTATTTCATTTACGAAATTTATGGATAATCCTCAAAAAACATCATTTATGTGTAAAGCCGCATCATTACCACCTTCAACAATGGGTGTAGCAGATGTATCATATATGGGACGTAAGATTAAAATTGCGGGTGATAAAACTTTTGAACCATGGACAGTTACAATTTATGAAGATACAGATTTTGTAAGTAAGTCATCTTTTGAACGTTGGTCAGCATTGATGAATACTCATGAAAGTAATGTAGGGTCAACAAATCCCAATGATTACTATAGTGATATTATAGTTGAACAACTTGATAGAGATGGTGGAAAAGTTTTATATACTTATACCATTAAAAATGCTTTTCCTACAGAAGTTGGTGAGATTAGCTTAGGATACGCAGAAAATGATACAGTTGAAGAATTTCAAGTAACATTTGAATATAATTATTGGTTTAGTGATACTATTTCAGAATAGATATAATAATATAATTTAAGCATTAAAAAAGGTTATCAATTTAGATAACCTTTTTCATTATTAATTAAAGTGGATTCACATTGATAAAGTTCTTACATGTTGGACAATCGATAGACAACCCTGTAAATACTTTATCTTGTGTATAATTCCTAACACATTCATTTTCAGTTAAATGAGCATGAAATCCACATTCATTACATTTTCCTTCGTACAGATATTTTGGTTTAATTTCACCATTATTGATAATTTTCATTATTAAACTTCCTCAATTTTATAAACATCATCATCAAAATTTCCAAATTCTTCAACTAATTTAGATGGTAAATATAATCTGATTATTGTACCTTCTTTAGCAACTGTTTTCCAATTTTTATGACTTCCACCACTTGTAAATCCGCCTTGCAATACTGAAATTCTTAACATTTCATCATTATTTACTTTAGCCCCACCATCTCTATCATAAGCAGTTGCAATAGTAAATCCCATAATTTCAATTGGTTGATTGTATTCATAAAATTTATAATTTACAGTAATTTGATAAGGTTTTAATGGACTATTATAAATATAATCCAATTCTTCGACTTTATCTTCAATATATGATGGAAAATCCCATACTTTAGTTGTACTATCATAACGTCCACCTAATTTATGACATTCATTAACTAAATTTTGATTATAATAATCAGATTTAAGAAAAACTATATTATTTTCATTAATTTCACCATTACTAACCAATTCATAAATACAATTTGTGCCATATTTAGTTTTAATTGAAACATCTTTGATATCCAAATCAAATGTACCAGTTCCCAACCTTTTAACTGCATCATCTACGATTAATTTACATTCAAAACCATTTGAGATAGTGATTTTAGCATATTTACGATTGATTTTATTGATTGTGATATTTTTTAACATAATTTTAATTCCTAATTGAATTTAAGTTAAGTAACATACTCAACATGTAGCTAAGTATAATCAAATTTTAAATGTTGTCAAGATTTACTTTAATTATAATCAAATTCTACAACATTTAAAACCCTCCAATATTTTTCAAATTCTGTAATAGATGGCAAATCTTTAACATTTCTTAAATATTTTACGCATTCTAAATACATTTTATTATATTCATCCAAAGTGGTAACATTATAATTGAAACTCATATTTAAATCATCTGCACTGGTTACATAAAATCGTAAACATTCATATTCTGCATTATCATCATAATATAATTTAACGCTGATTGTTACATATCTACCATATCCCAATAATTCACAATCATCATCAACACGATGAATAGTATTTAATGTTTTATGACTGTCATTATGAGTAGTTTCGATAATAATAAAACGTTCTTGATTGGCATCTGTAAATAAATCAGGTGAAAATTGATAATTATATTCGATGTCATAATAAAATTTATTATGTGTATTAGCATAATCATCGCTATTACCATGTAACAATTTTACATAATCTAATACTGTAAAATAATCATAATATTCTTTTTTAATTTTATCTAGCATATTTTTACGTTTTGTGTTAATGGCAGAAAATTCACGTATTAAATTAGTCTCATGTACCAAAGCATCACCATTTTCATCAACAATTAATATATTATAACTGTCATGAAGATTAAGTTCTGTTAAAAATGATGTTAATTTTTCATGTCTCATTATCATTTTCATTGTCATATTTATTATTTCTTGCACAGTTTCACCTATATTTAATATTATTAAAGTCTAATTATATAAGAATATTTTATAAATATATACAAATATAACAACAATCTAACCAAATTTATGGAATTATCTCAAATATTTAACAATGTATTCAAAATATTCAAAGTTGAAGATGAAAAAGGTGAAACTTTTATACCACCATCCGCCGAAGATGATAGTCATGAATTGATTGTTGATAATGGTGGAAATAATAGCTTTTATAATGATTATAGTATAGATTTAGATGAACTTCCAAAAGATGAAAGTGGATTAATTAATACTTATCGAAATATGATGTTAAACCATGATATTGATATTGCAGTAAAGGAAATTACAAATGAAGCCATTATCATGGATAGTTCGGATAATAATTTAGTTGAATTGAATTTAGATAAGATTGAAACTCTTAGTGATAATATTAAAGATAAAATAATAGTAGAATTTGATACAATTTTAAAATTATTAAATTTCAATCAGAATGGTAATGAAATATTTAAAAGATGGTATGTTGATGGTAAGTTGGTGTATCATAGTGTTATAGATAGTAAAAATATTAAAAATGGTATTATTAAATTGGTTAAAGTAAATCCACTTAATATATTATCTGTAAGGGAAATAAAATCTAATAAAAGTAATAAAAATATTGAATTAGATTTGTATAATGTTAAGGATGTCAAGGAATATTATATATATTCAAGTAAGGGTATTACAAATTCTAATTATAGGCAAGGAAATTCACATACTTTAAAAATTCCTAAATCATTAATAACATACGTTACGAGTGGATTATTATCACCCGATGGTAATATGAATTTATCAGAATTATATAAAGTAATTAAACCTTATAATAATTTAAAAATGATGGAAGATAGTATCATTATTTATCGAGTTTCACGCGCACCTGAACGTAGAATATTTTATGTTGATGTAGGTTCAATGCAAAGCGGTAAAGCTGACCAATACATTAAATCTGTAATGGATAAATTTAAATCTAATATTAGTTATGATGTTAATACGGGTGCAATTAAAAATAGGTCTAAATTTCAATCATTATTAGAAGATTATTGGCTACCTAGACGAGAAGGTGGACGTGGAACAGAGGTTTCAACATTGCCAAGTGGCGATGCTTTAGGAGAATTAACCGATGTTGAATATTTTAAAAATAAATTATATCGTGCATTAAATATACCATTATCACGGTTTGAAACTGGTACAGGATTTAATATTGGCAGAAGTAGTGAAATCTCACGAGATGAAATAAGGTTTAATAAATTTATTATTCATAAACGGATTAAATTTAATTCATTATTTACCCAATTATTAAAAACCCAATTAATTTTAAGAAATGTAATCACATTATCAGAGTGGAATAGCATTGAAAATTTAATAAATTATAAATACTTAAAAGATAATTATTTTTCAGAATTGAAAGAACTTGAAATTGCTCAAGATCGTATTGAATTATATGGAATGTACGTTCAAAGTGGTGTAATTGGAACATTGTATTCTTATGACACAATCCGAAGGAATATATTTAAACAATCTGATATAGAAATTGAACATGAAGATAAGTTAATTAAAGCTGAAAAAAGTAACCCACAATTTAAAATAGAAGAGCCTAATAATGACTTTTAGTACACATATTCAGAATAAAAACCCTAGTAAATTCAGTGGGTTAGTATCACAATACCTTAATGAAAAAGTTAAAAATTATAAAACATCTTTAAATATTGATGAAATTATGCAAGAGAAGGTTTCATTTTATAAAATATCTGATGCTAAGCAAGCTAATATTTATAGTCGTGATGAAAAATTTTTAATTGATATTACAAGTGATAAATTTAAGAAAATAATCAACCAATTAAAAGGTTTAAAATTTGTCAAGGCAGTTAAAGATGGTCGAGTATATAATCTTTGCGTGAAAGTTAACAATAAAGATAAAGATATTAAAGTTAATAAAGTTGTTGATATTAGAGTAGTTTTAGACCGAATTAATGGTGATAATAATATTAATGAAATGATGACTATGATGGATGTTGATTACACTCCACCAAATTTAAAATTTTATGATATTGGAATGAAGCAATATATTAATGACCAACCTAATATGATATTTTTAAATACTAAGAAGTATGGTAAAAGTGTTAAATTATGTGTAAGTGTCAATGGTAAAGAATGTAATATTATATCGAACCCTAATGATAGTGTTGAAAGTATCATAAATAAACTTAACAATAAAGTGGATATGAAATGAAATATTTTATATTATTATTAACGTTATTTATGATATCAGCATGTTCACAATTTTCTACAATTCGTGGAGATAATCAATCATCTGTAGCAGGTGCATCAACTTATAGAATTATACACTCTAATAAAGATTTTAAATGTGAAATTAGTGTAACAAGTGGTAAACCTGTTGATTTTGCTACATTAGATTTAAATGAAAAATGTGCATTTAAAAGTTCGGTACAAGGTGTGAAAAGTGTTAATAATGCAGATGTAAATCAAGGTAAACTGATTGATACTTTACAAAATAGTTTAAAATTAATCCCACAATTAGGAAAGTAATAAAATGAAACAAGATGAACACCTTTTAAATATTTGCAGAACTGTTGTCAATGAAAGTGTTGAAACTATCGTAGAGCCTCATATTGATAATGTAATTAAAACTATTTTCACGGAAGGTTATGCTGATAAATTAGACATCGCTACTATTATTCAAAATCAAGATATTCCATATAGTATTGAAGATGATACAATTACAATTACTACTGATTATACTAAAACATTATCATTAATAGTTGAATTTGATGAATACTATAAAGATTATGTTGATTATATGATTTTTTATGAAGGTGAAGAACTATCATTAGAAGATTTGATGACATTTGATGAACATGGTGATGATAAATTTACTATGGTTATTAGTTTGTATAATGCTGAATATGAAAATAATGAATTACCTGATGATGCAGAAATTAATGAAGCTAAACGTGTAATCAAAGTAAACTCCAAAGGTCAACGCAGAATTAAAATGCAATGTAAAAAAGGGTTTAAGTTCACTAATGGTAAATGTGTTCAGATTACTGGTAAAGAACGTATTAATCGTAAATTAGCAATCCGTAAAGCTGTTAAAACTAAGAAAGCTAAAGGTAGTGGATTTTTGAAGAATATGATTAAAAAACGTAATAAAGCTCTTAAAAAACGTAAGTCTATGGTTGGATAATAAACAATGAAATTAATAGTAGAGAATTATAATGATATTAAATCTACTGTATCACCTTTAAATGAAAGTACTAATCGTAAAGATGTATTTATTGAAGGTATTTATGCTCAAACAGTATTAAATCGTAATAATAGAATGTACCCTAAGCCTATCATGGAACGGGAAGTTAATAAATATAATATTATAATTAATGATAATCAGGCAACAGGTGAATTAAATCATCCGAAAAATCTAACTATTAACCCTGAAAGAATTTGTCATAAAATGGTAGAGTTGAAATGGGTTAATGAAAGTGATATTTATGGTAAAAGTAAATTAACTAATACACCATTAGGAAATCTGGTTCGTAATTTAGTTATTGACGATGGTATTAAATTAGGGGTTTCTACACGCGGGGTTGGTACTGTAAAAAATAGTAACAATGTTGATATAGTCCAAGAAGATTACTTTTTAAAATGTTGGGATGTTGTACAAGATCCATCAGCTCCATCAGCATTTGTAAATGGAATCATGGAAGGCAAAGAATGGATTATTGTCGATGGTATTTTAACTGAACAATCATTAGAAGCTACTAAAAAGTATATTGATAATGAAGTAAAATATAACAGATTTTCAAAGGTTTCAATAGATAAATTAATGCAAAGTATTAAGAATACATTATAAATTTTAATACTTATAAATACTAATAAAAATAGAATTATGGAGTTGTCATAAATGACCACATTATTAACAAATGAAGATAAGAATATTATTTTCAAAGATGTACAATTATCTGAAAGTGAACAAGATAAATTTATTACTGGTTTAGATGAATTATTATCTGAAAAGGTTAAAACAATTCAATCAGAGTTGGAAATTAAAAACCTTGAAATCCTTTCCGAAGCTTTAGAAAAACAATCTGAAACATTAGATGAAAAAGTTAAACAATATTCAGATTATGCCATTAATGAATGGATTGAAAATAATAAAGTTGAACTTGACCATGGTTTAAGAGTTGAAAAACTTAATGAATTTGTCAGTAAAATGAAAGATGTATTCAATGAGTGTCATATTGATATGCCTACTGAATATGTGGATATTCTTGGTGAAGCTGATACTAAAATTGAAAACCTTGAAAATAAAATTAATACACTTATTGAAATGAACTCAACCTTACACTCACATGTTGATAATCTTCATAAAGAAAATGTTATTAGTAGTTACCTCTCTAAAAGTAATTTAACCGAAACTCAAGCTGAAAAGTTTAAAGGATTATCTGAAAATATTGATTATATTGATGATAGTACAACTTTGGTTCAATTAGGATTAATTAAAGACCAGTATTTTAATGGTAATACTGTAAAGCATAATGCTAATAATGAAACACCATTATTTGAAAGCAATAAATCTAGTATGGATAAATTAGCTGAACAACTTGTATAACAATATCATAGGAGATATTAAAATGGGAACAAATGATAATAAACCAACACTAGATTTATTGATTGAAAAGTGGGATGGTGTATTAAAATCTGATAAAATGCCAAAAATTGAAAGTATTGGCAAAGAGAAAGTAGTTGCACAATTACTTGAAAATACTCAAGAAATGCTTAAAGAAGCTGGTGAACCTGTTAATAATATGGGAAGTGGTGATATTCAATACACTGACCCAGTTTTAATTAGTTTAATTAGACGATTGTCAACTAAATTAATTGCATTTGATGTATGTGGTATTCAACCTATGCGTGCACCTACTCAAACTATTTTCAGTATCCATAGTGATTATGTTGATGCGGCTGGTGCAATTACAGATGAAGCATTATTTAATGAAGCTGACACTGCATATTCGGGTAAAGGTACTCACGCTGGAACAGATCCTAATACGGGTCAAACTACTGGTACAGCATTATCAACAGCTGAGGCAGAAGGTAGCGATTTTTGGCGAGAAATGAAATTTAATATTGATAGAACTACTGTTACTGCTGGTAGTCGTCAATTACGTGCGTCATACTCTAAACAATTGGAAGATGATTTACGAGCTGTACATGGTTTAGATGCTAAAAGTGAATTATCTAATATTTTAAGTAATGAATTAATTTCTGAAATTAATCGTGAAGTTATTCGTACTATTTACAGTATTTCTAAAGCTGGTGCAACTAATACCACAGTGGCAGGAACATTTGATTTAGATGTTGATAGTGATGGACGTTGGTTGGGTGAAAAAGTTAAGGGATTATGTTTCCAAATTGATAGAGATTGTAATCAAATTGGGATTGATACTAGACGCGGTAAAGGTAATGTTTTAATTTGTTCTAGTGATGTAGCAGTAGCATTAGAATTAGCAGGTGCATTAGATTATAGTCCAGCTTTAGCTAAAGGTACAAATTTAGACGTTGATCCACAAGGTAATACATTTGTAGGTATTTATCGTGGTAAAGTTCGTGTATATATTGACCCTTATGCAACTGTTGATTTTTATGTAGTTGGTTATAAAGGTCAACATCAATATGATGCAGGAATGTTCTATTGTCCATATCGTCCTTTAGAACAAGTTCAAGTTATGGACACTGCGTCAATGCAACCTATTATCGGCTTTCGTACTAGATACGGCATTGTTGCAAATCCTTTTACAAACTTAAATGCTGGTCAAAATGTTTATTACCGTAAAGTTAAAGTAACTAATTTGTTGTAATATCATTTAAAACGTATTATAATTATAAACCACCTTTCATTAAGTTGTTAGGTGGTTTTTTATTGTTATAAATCTATCAATTTTTTAAACTCTAACCACCTTTCAATAATTTTATCAATATTAGGATTACGAATATCAATTTTAAATTTTGTATAATTATTCATATATATGTAATTATCAATTAATATTTTATCTTTATTATATTGTTCTGTATCATCATCAAATTCATCAATATGATAAAGTTTATCATTATATAAACCTCCCAAACCTTTTCCATCTTCCCTCCAATATTTACAACCACCAACAACCATCTGTTTAGGTGTCAACCGTTCAATTTTCAGTTTAATATTATAATTATTATAGTGCATACGCCAACCATAATCTAAATCTACATTAATTAAAACATAGTCTCCGACTTTTATATTTTCAAATTTCATAATTTTAACCTTTTTACATTTTAGAAGATAAATAAATTTCATAAACATTCCACAATTTAACAATTAAATGTTGCATTGAAAATATTACACCTCCAATAAATATACACCATATCGCATTATCATTAGAACCATTGATGTAAAATAATAAGGATGATATTAAAGTTGTTAATATTAAGCTATATGTAACCATTTTATTTACCTTTTTGTATGATTGTTGAAATTATTACAATATTATCATCATTTATATTGACATTAACACATCTTTCATTTAGTGGTGATATTTCAGCATTATCAACCCACATTGATGATAAAACTTTATTAATACTTTTAATATTAAGCATATATCCAATTTCAATATCTTTATTATTTTTATGTAATATTCTATCAATATTGGGATAATTATCTTCAATATTTGAAAACATTTCAATATGGATAATGTTATCATTTTTATCAATATGTTGAGCTTGTAACTCGTCTATATCAATTAAGATATATTTTAAATTTTTATTAGCTCGTTTGGCTTTAATTGAAATTGGGATTATTATAATATTATCATCATCATTAATTTCTATACATGTATCAATAATAACTTTAGTAAGTAATACACCATCGCTTGCAACAATATAATTACTGGTTAAATTAATACCATGTAAATAATATCGTGGGTCGTTCTTATTAGCTAATGATGATAATAATGCATTATAATAAGATGGTTTAATTTTAATCATTTTAATATCCCTCGTCTAATGGGCATGTAAGAATAAATATTTTATCTGCAATATGAATTACATCTTGAATTGTTGTAGATGGATTAGAACTTTCGCCATAATTATCAACCCATACTTTAGTATCTAAATTCATTGTAAATTCACCACCTTTATACCCATCATAAGTTTCACCGTTACATTCTTCTAACATTAAAATAAATTCATTAAGTATTAAAGGTTTAATATTTTTATCATAATCAGATGCAACATCTAAAGCTAATTCATCATATACACCTCTCCAACTTTCAATACCTGATGAAATGCCATAATCATGATAATAATATACTGGAAAATTTGGTAAGTTTTTATGTTTACACTTCGCGATAAATTGACCTAATGTAATTGTATCTTCATAATTTCTAATACCATATAAATCATTACATTTATACAATTTACCAATTTTTATAGCCTTATCAAATGTTCTGATATTTGGAAAATTACTCCACATGTCATCGCAAACATCTTCACGAGTTGATGGTTCTCCTAAACTATTAAGTCTTTTTATAATTCTATTTATTTGTTTCATGTTATTATTATTACCCTAATAAATTTATAAATCTTTCAACTAATTCACTTTCTTTAAATGTGATAATATTTACAATTTCATTTTCAATGTTCTTATCTTCTGAAATTAATACTTTGTGTAAGTTTATTTTTAATTTAGTTTTATCGTAACATTGGTCATTATGTATATATAAAGTATCATCTTGTTCTGCTATTGATATTATAATACTTTTATCAATATTATACATATAAAAAGGTGTATGTAAATTGCGAATACTTATATTTGATAAATGTTTACTATATTCATCAATATTAATGTCACCTAAATTATCAATAACCAATTTATATAAATATTTACGATTACCGGTTCTATATTTTTCATTTTCAGTCATTATTTTAACCTTTATCATCATTAATTAATTTTATAATATTGTTAATATGTGCAGCAGAGTTAATAACATCCCAATATCCATTAGAGTGACCATTTTGCCATGCAATATCAAATAATTTTAATTTGCTTTTATAATTACCCCATTCGAAATATTCAATTAAATCTTTTTTAAATTGGTTATATATAATATCGTCTTCATTATTATATTTTAATTTCTCAACTTGATATAATTTCAATTTATTATCATAATCAGATTTTAAACCACATTTACTACAATATTTATCGTTTTTACTTAATAAATTTCCACATTCACATTTTCTGCTAATATTTTTTGGGTATTGTAGTTTATTTTCATATTCATCATTTTTTATATTTTGGTATATATCAATCATTTTTTATCACCTTATTTTAATTTACTTTCATCAAATTTATCAAATGTTAGTTCGGCTATACATTCTTGACATTTACCATTTTTATAGTATTTTACCCATATATCAAAAGATTCTTCACCTTCGCCATTTAATGTAAATAATACATTTGGGTATCTTTTTGAAATTAATTTCATATCATTAGGTTCTTCATACCATTTACAATCATCATCAAATGGGTCATATCCAACAATTTCAATAAGTTCATTTAAAATTGTTTCATTTTCGTCGTTTTCAATTATAATTTTATGGTTCGTATAATATCCCATCTTTTGTTTGCCTATTGGTTAATTTGTTAAAACTTATTATACATTAAAAAAAGGATATAATAATTAAATTATACCCTTAAATATTCTAAAATATATTAATTAAATTTAAGAACAACTTTCACATATTTCTTCATCACTAGATTTAAGCTGTTTCATATAATAATAAGTTTTAACACCATATTCAAAGCCTAATAAATGTATCCTACTAAGCTCATATAGGCTGTCGGGGTGCTTAAAGTATAAATTTAATGATTGAGACTGGTCTATGTAACATTGTCTAATAGCGGCTAATTTAACTAACATTTCTTGATTACATTCAAAACCATTTTTATAATATTTATTATTCTTTCTAAAATTTGGAACAAGGCTAGTTATATTTTTAGTTCCACTTTCTTTATATAATAAATTTGAAATAGGTTCAATACTTTCTGTAGCATTAATTGACTTTCCTGATGTTGCAGTGGGCATAATAGCCAACATTAAAGCATTTCTCACACCATAATATTTAATATCTATACGTAATTTATCCCATTTTAACCTCATTGATAAACTTTGATTATAATCACCCAATTCTAATGCACGTTTATTACAAATATCAACAGGTAATACACCATCTCCCCATTTTGTATCGTTATACCCTGCAAATTTACCCTTACTTTTAGCTAATAACATTGAACTATTGATAATATTATATGAAATTTCATCAAATATTCTATGAGTTTCTGTTAAAGCTTCTTCACTATCAATAATAATCCCTAACGTAGCAAGATAATTTGTATAATTATTAACACCTATTCCAAGGTATCTATATTTTAAATTAGATATTTTACCTTCTTTAACAGGGTAATATGATAAATCAATACTATTATCAAGTGTTTCAACAATATTAAAGATTAATTTAGCTCTTCCACTTTCAGAAAGTTTAAAATATTCTAATAGATTGATGGATGATAAATTACATAATGCAATTTCACCAGCCTGATAAGATTTATTTATAGTAACCTTACCATTTTCATCAGTATGATAAGTTTCATTAATAAGTTTGGATGCTCTTGAGGGTTCTAAAATTTCCATACATAAATTAGAACTATTAATATACCTTTTTAGCATTGAATGATTATTAACATTTTCTTCGTGGAAAAGATAAATATTAGACGTTTCGGCACGTTCTTTCATCATCATATACCATAAATCACTGGCTTTCATTTTAGATTTACGAATGCCTACTTTATTTTCATATTCAATATATTGTTTATCAAATTCATCACCATAAATATTGAATAATTTTGGAACATCTTTGGGGTCAAATAATGTAATATCTTCATCTCTAATTACACGATGAATTAATAAGTTATTCAATTTTACAGCATATTTTAATGACCTTGCACGATTATCATCAGTACCAGTATTACTTTTAAGCACAATTAAATCTTTAAAATCATGATGCCACCACTGAAAAAATATATTACAACTTCCTGTACGTTTTCCACCTTGATTAAATGCTTTTAATGTACTTTCAATTATTTTAATAAATGGAACTGTACCACTTGAATAACCTTGATTACCTTTAATATAAGATAATTTACTTCTTAATCTAGTAATATCACACGCAGTTCCACCTTTATATTTTGAATAAATCCCCATATCTTTATTAACATCTAAAATATTATGTGTATCATCATCCATTTGAGATAGTACACAACTTGCATAGTTTGAATTTATTGTTAATCCATTTAATGCAATAGGAGTTGATACAGTAAATTTATGAGTGGCTAAATTATTATAACATTCAATAATTTTAGATATTTTATTATTAGATTTATAATGTAATGCAATAGCCACTCTCATATACACATGTTGTGGTAATTCAAGCTTTTTAGTCTTGGTATAATTTAAACAATATTTATCATAAATTGTATTTAAACTTTTCCATGTGAATAAAAGGTCGTTAGATTGAGAAGCTTTAATAACAATATCCAATTGGTCAATTTCATCATCTGTAAATGTATTAATAATTTTATGGTCATAAATATGATGACGTAAACCTTTTTTAATTACATCTGAATAATTTGGATAATCTTTCGTTTCGATTTGCCACACGTCTTTATAAATTTTTAATAAAAACAAACGTGCTGAAATATATTCCCATTGTGAGTACATTAATGAAATTTTATTACTAGCAGTATTAATTAATTCATTATATAAGTCAACAATACGAATATCATTATATAATTTAATTTTAGTGTCTAATAATAATTCTTTAGTAAAGTTTTCATTATCTTGAGTAGCCCAATTTATAACCTTTAATAATTTGGTCACATTAAATGGCTCTGTATGACCTTTACGTTTAATAATATTAAGGTTTTTAGTGTTATAATTTTGAATAACATCTTCTAAAGTGATTAATTTTTTACTCATTTTGGGTCACCGTGGATTAGAATTAAATCTACATTTTGATAAGCTTTTATCTCGTCTAACATAAAACTCTTAGTCTCAAACTGTCGAGAATTTATAATATTATCATATTTAAATATGTTGAAATATGTATCACGTTTTATTTCATTTAAATTGAAATAAAAATTATAACCATTTGAGTAACAATATTTACAAATTATTACATTAGTTACTTTAGGTTTAATATCAAACAATTCCATCAACAGTTTAAATTTTGGGTATTTATTAATCATTTTATATTCTCATTATAAGTTAATTTATTTTCAGTTAAATCATTAACCAAAATACCAATATTATAAGCCAGTCCATCACCTTCTTGAAATGCTGTATTATCTTTGTCAACATCTCGGAAAAGGTTAAACCAAGTAATAATATCACTAGATTTTTCATTATAAATTTTAGGTTGATTAATTCTACCCAATCTTTCATCAATCCAATATTTAATAAAGGTTTCTAAAACTTCAATTGTGATAGATGGAATACGTCCATAAGATAATAAAAATTTACCCCATTCTAATTCATCTTCATAACATTGTTTAAAGGATGAAATTACTAAATCATTATACCAGTCTGACTTAAATATATCACTAAATCCTTCATCTTTATTATTGGTTAAAATATTAATAATTTTGGAAAATACATCAACATGTTTATCTTCATCAAAATTAATTAATTTAATAATATGAGAAATTGGTAATATTTTATTATCGTTAGCATGGTCAATAGCATAAGTAATTAAAAATGATACATAAAATTTAATACTTTCTAAAATGTAAGTTTTTAATAATATTTTAACAATATAATGACGTTTTTCATCGTGAGAAAGTAAGTAATATTTACCAGTTGAATAAATGTTAAATAATTCTACTTCACCTGTCAATCTATTGGTAATTTCAGGAATATTATATAATTTATCAAATTCTGCTGTCGCGTTTGGGAATACTTCACGGATAATATGAGAATATGAAAAACTATGAATAAGTTCAAAAAATGCTTGAGTTTTGAATAATGCTTCAAGTTCATTAGACGTGGTTAATTGTGATAATATTAAATCAAGTGAACGAGAATTCACACTGTCCATTAAAGTTTGAAATAATAAATTTACAGTTAAAATATCTTGATGATGTTGTGGTAAAGTTTTAAAATTAATTCTAGCTTGAGTGAGGTTGACTTCTTCTGGTGTCCAATATGCTTTACGCATTATGAACTCTAATGATTTTATATCTTGATATTTATATTGGTCAAATCGTTGATATCCTGAATAATGTCCCATGAATAATTTACGGTCTTTAACATTATTCTGAATGTGTTCTAAGTCTAGTATTTTTGTCATTTATTTTATATACTCTTCAAATTTAATCATTGCTTTCTCACCTTTAAACGTATGTAATTTAATATACTCTAATAAATTAAATTTATTTTTAAATACATTAGCCAATATCATATCATTTATATCTTTTATCGCACCAACTAACGTACCCCAAATTACCACATTATACCCATTTTCGATCCTACGTTTCATTAGTTTCATAATTTCATCATTGTGAGGCTCATTATCATAAATAAATATAAGATTGCCTTTAATATTTTTAATATTTACAGAGCTTCCCATCATTGCCATTGAATTATCAATAAACATACTATCGAAAGCACCTTCAACAATATAGATATTTTCATTATTCTTATCAATATTATTAATACCATATAATTTAACAGTATTTTTAATAACTTGCAATGTAATAAACCTAAATTTATCATTAGTAGGCGTTATTAGTCGTGCTTGAATATGAGTAATTGTATCAAACTTATTCCTTATTGGTATAATAATATAATCTGTACTATAAAACTTACTTTTATTAATTTTATATTTATCTAACTGATTTGCTAATACATTTAAATCATTAATGTAATATAAATCATATTGTGAGCTTTCGGGAATTTGTCTATTATTTATATACTTTTTAGCAATATGGTCATCTGATAATAATGTAATATTATCGGTGCAACTTAATAGATAATTATTATTAATTTTAGGTTCAGATATAATTCGTTGAGGTGTTAAATCTATTTTACCATACATTAAATCCGATTTACATTCATCGACATATTCATTATATAAATTATCATCAATACTTTGTAATATTTTTTTAAATGTTGACGGAGTGCCACAATTATGACATTTATAAAATAGTTTAGATTTACCAGCAAATAAATAACCTCTAGCCTTCTTAGTATCTTTTTTACTATCTCCGCAAATTGGACAACTAAAATTAAAAGTATGGCTATCAGTTTGTTTAAAGTTTTTTAATTGTGGTGATAATAATTTTACATATTTTAAATCTATATACATCTTAAATAACTTACCTTGAATGTTAAAATATGCAGTAATTATACTACATTGCTTCTAATAATCTAATTATATTGATGTCAGATTGGATATTATCGGCAACATTATTTGGCGCGTAAGAATTTAAGTGGATTAGAAATGGTTTAATTTGAGGATAATAAATAGATGGTAATTTATAGAATAAAATAATATTAACAGTTTCAATATCAAATATATTTAATAAGGTTATAATAATATTTAATACTAATCTCTCGTTAATTTTATTACTTTTAGAGTATCGACTAAATAACCTTTTAATTACTACAATTTGGTTAATATCATCAATAAATTCATCGTGGGTATAATAAGAATTTTTATAATGACTAAGGCAATACTCTAAAAATGATTTATCATCTGTTATCATTTTCTAGCTTTGGTAACTTTCTTTTTAGTTGTTACAACTTTTTTCTTAATTGTGGTTTGAGATGCTTTAACTACTTTAACTTCCTTCTCAACTTTAATATTTTTCTTAGCGTATAAATCGGGGTTAATATTTCGATTAGATACCAACAATTCACCAGTTGATTTATCGTGCCAACCTAATTTTGAAGGTTTAGCATCTTTGGCAAATGTTGGAGGTGTTGTAGTGTAATTAGTTGTCATTATAATATTATTTAAATTGTTAGTTATGTTGTAATATTATTTATATAATTACTAAGGATTGACTGCTGATTATCTAAAATAAATTTATCAGGTCTATTATATTTCCATTGGTTTATTTTCGAATGGTTTTTACTATCATACAATCTGATAATATCAATAACCCATTTACCAAGGTGTAACCATTCACCATTTTCATACACCTTAACTAAATTATTTTTATTGAAACTATTAAACTCTTCAATATTATAATACTTTGCTGGTTCATCACTATCATGTTCATCTAATTCTTTCAATACATATATTGATAAATTTATATCAGTATAATAACCATATAAATTAGTATATTTAAAATACAATCCATCATATTTACCTTCTAAACCTGAATTATAATAATCAATATTTGGTATTGTTTTTCGACTTAAATACATTGCTAAAAGGTGTTCTTCATTACCTTTATATTTCATAATTTCTTTAACATCATCTATAAAAAAACTATGAAATGAATGTAAATGTATATCATCTAATTCCCGTTGTAATATTTTATAATTTATCATACTTTATAACCTCTATATTATTATCATTTAATTTCTTAATATTTACTTCACTATTACCATATTCATCAAGATAAATCAACTTTTTAATTTTACTATCAATTAAAATATCAGTACATCGACAACATGGAAATAAAGTACAATACAATTCAGCACCTTTTGCAGTTTCATGAGAATTATATAACTTTCTAAATACATTATCCTCTGCATGGATTACATTATTTAATGTCAATCCATTTTCATCATCTTCACAATTATTATCTTCATTACTAGGAGTACCATTATAACCTATTGATATAATTGAATTATTTTTAACTAATATTGCACCAACTTGCTTACGTTTGCAATGGGATAACTTTGAAGTTAATATCGCAATAGACATGAAATATTTAGTAAATTTATTCATTATCATATAATTTAAACCCTCTTGAGGGTTGTATATGATTAAATTTTTCGGTTTCTTGATTGTAACAATTATGATTATATTCATTATCTATCATATATGAATATTTTTTGTTTATATAGTCAGTAAATTCTCTATGTGATAAATTTTCAATATGATTATTAACCTTAACACCTTTAAAATATATCATTATCTTATATCATCTAACCAGTTGTTACCATATAAATCTTGACCAAGTTTGTATAAAGTTTTACAGGACTGTTCAATATTTGTAAGGTTATCCGTTTCATTGTCATATTGAATATTATCAATTACCATTTCTCCACGTTCAGACCAGTTGGTGTGATATTGATTATTGAAATAATATTTAACCTTTTTATGATTACATTCATTTATGGCAATCAATATCAAGCTTCGTAAAGGGTCTCCAACATGGCAATTTATAATTTTATTTTCACCATTTTTAACTTTCATTTTTATTGTTGTATCTGTAATAGTGTATTTCACTTTTTTATTCACCTTATTGTTAAATTGTTTTAATGATTGTTACCTTTATTTAATATATTTATCAATTATACTATGACTATATACATATGAAGTAACACCAGTTTGAATATGTTGTCCATATTTATTAAAAATTTCATTAATAGGGACTTCATCTGATTGGTATATGGGTTTTATATTCTCAATTAATTTGGAATTACCACCAATTGAAATAGTTAATTCTATATTATCAGACATATCAATACCAGTAAATATAAAATAATAGTCAAAATAACTATGAAATTTAACCGTGATAATCTTGATAACTTTATTTCTTTTTTCATTGTTATAATTTACCACCGAAAAACACTAAATTTAGGTGCTTCAACTTCCAACGGAACATCTTCAATATTATCAACATAATTTAAAAGTTTATTAATTCTTTCAAGCTCTTTTACATTATCAACACTTGAAGGACATTCAATAACCGTAATCTTTTCAGTATCACTATACAAAAATCTTAAAGAATTTTCAAGAGTTAATGATATTTCAATAAGATTGCAAGTTTTAATTAATGTTACACCTGCTATATTTATAAATTTTACCATTATTTATTCACCTTTTTATTATCATCAAACCACATTAAAAATAATCCATTACAAATAGCATGTGCCAAATGTGGTAATTTAGTTTCAGGATCTAACCGTTCCCCATTCTTCCAAGATGTTAAATGTCTCATCATTGCATCATAATAACGATTTTCAAAATTATCAACTTTCTGCCAATTATCATCACTATATTTAATTGAACCTTTTTGAAGAACTTTTACAACTGTTTCAACTTGCTTGATTGGTAATAATGACCATCTTAGTTTATTTTCATCATTTTTAATACCCGATTTAAGTTGGTTAAATTCAAATGGCTTTATAATGTCAAGTAATATATTGTAAAGTTCATCATTTTTTATATCATTTTCATTAATGGTTACAATATTACTATGATTTTTTACATCATTAACTACTCCAATTCTTTTTGTTATAATAATAAATAAAGTGTCTAACCAATAATCACCACTATAATCATTATAATTGTAAATTGAATAGTCTTTTACATTTTTAAAATCATCTAAATAATTTCTAAGTTCGACTGTTTGGTAATCATCATCTACCAATACTAATAATTTATTTATTTTGTTCATTTTAATTTACCTTAATTTATTTTATTTTTAACATATACAGAATTTACAAACTTACCATTTTTATTTAAGTTTTTACCAATCTTAATTGTTAATAATTCACCAACTTCTTTTGTATTCTCAACTACAAATATTAATGCGTCTGAAATATCTTCATATAATTTACAAAATCTAGTTTTATCTGATTTGGTTAATTTTGATAATTCATATACAAATCTTTTACCGAACTTAACATGTTGAAACACTTCAAACCCATCACCATTAACACACCTGTATCTAATATCATCTAAATCATCGATAACTCCAATATCATAATCACAATCAATATCAAAATTAAATAATCCTTGGATAATTGGATATTCAGCATCACCATCATTGAAACCTGACCAACCATAACCAATAATAATGTTATTTAATGATGGAACTAATTGTTTCAACTTGGCAACCTCTTTTAAATTTACAACTTTGTTTATAATTTTAGAAATCAATAACTCTAAATTTAATTTATTTTCTTTATTAAATTGTTCTACATTCATTTTAATTTACCTTCACTTTGAGAAATAATATCAGTAATTGTTGTTAGTGCATCTGTGTTATGGATTTCATAATCTGCAACATTAATAATTGTATAATTAGAATAGTTAATATTTAACGAGTTGATGTTAATAATCATATCTGGTTCATTTTCCACAATAAAAATATTATAAGTATTATTATCCAATAATGGATATTTAATTATAATACTATCAATAATACTAACCTCTTTAATAAGCACCCTTCCAAATAAATGTACATTATTATATTGTTTAGTATTAAAAATAAGTCTTGCCATATCTCTTGACACTTCAATAAGATTATCTTTTCTTGTATATGATAATGCAATAATATTAATATTCATTTTTTATTAACCTTTTTAAGTTTGCTCGGATTAACAACCTTTCACCATTATTTTGACTATAATCAGCTTGGTGAAGTTGTTTATTTGTATAGTAATTACATTTATTGTAATCAAGTTGTATTATACCAGTTTTACCTATTATATTTTCATAAAACTTGGCTAAATTGTGGATACTACGTTCAGTATTTTCACATTTTAATGGTGGTTCATTCTTAAAGAATTTAGTTTTACACTCAGCATTGCCCTGTAAAAATAACATATAATAATTTAAAGGTGTATTAAATGGATCATTATGTCCATCATAATGCCAAATTGGACGACATGGACAATCACCTTTATTAAGTTTATGTATTTTAATATCAAATGTACATAATTCCCAATCTATAAACGGGTGCAATTTATTTATTAATGTAGATTTAAATATTGGAATTTTGATAGCACGTTTAAATGATATTTCTTTGTGGAATAATAAAGTTTTCATATTTTAATCTTTTCTTGTATATGATAATTCAATAATATTAATATTCATTTTTAATTTACCCTTTAATTTTGTTGGAGTTGATGATATTAAATACCATTCATAAGATTTTTACTTTCTTCTTCACTGACTAACCCTTCATTAATATTTTTAATTGCAATATTAGCGTAAAGCTGGTCAACATAATAACTTTTAATCATTCCTACCGCATACTTATTAATCATTTTCATATTTAATTCATTTTCAATAAGGTTGTCGCATTCTTCAACTGCAATATCTTTCATTACATATTTAATATAACTACCGAAATTCTTCATAGATATATCATTATTGTTTTCATGTAATAATTGTTGATAAAATTGTTCTAATCTTTCGGGTGTGCAAGTAAACTTATTACAAAAGTCAATTTTACGTTGTTCTAATTTATCATCAACTGGTGTTAATGTTTTAACCTTGGATTTACTATGCTTACTTCCTTTTACTTTAAATCTGATTAATCTATTATTATAAATTAATGATACTACGACACCTTCACCAATATTGCCATCAATTCCAAATGATTGACCAACGGGCGAATTATCTTCTAACTTTGCGATAATATTATTAAATTCTGCGACACTTTTATTAATATCATTAACGTCAATTACACCTTCATAACTTTTAAAATTATTGATATTATAAATAGAATTTTCATTATCATTATAAGCTTTAGTACTTTCCCATCTTCCATTATATAATTGTGAATATTTAGTTGTATGTCCATTAACTTCTTCAACTATTGGAGACACTTTAAAATGTGAAAATATAATTGCAACTTTATCATCATAATTTGATAAGGCACTATAAGATTGAATATTTCCACCCGCAAATTCAAAAAATATTGTAATAATATCAACATCTAAATCAATGTTATAATATTCAGCTAAGTTATTGATAATATTAATAAAATTAGATTTACGTTTCATTGAAAATAAATAACATCCTGCATTATCTCGTTCAATTGTTAAAATATTATTACGACTTTGAACCCAATATCCTAATTTATTATTATATGACACACCTGCATTAGTACCATGAATTTTTTCAGTTGCATGATATTTTAAATTTGATGGCAATGGTGTATTATAATCAATAATTGCTTTATTGATTTCATCTTGACCATTGTATTGAGCCATAAATCTGATATTTTTAACAGTTGAAATAAAATCTGTAATTTTTGGAAATTTAATCATTCTTTGTTTCATTTTAATACACCTTTAGTACGTAATAGAAAATCTTTCAGTTTTAGCCATAATTATTAATTCAATCATATTATTTATTTTACTGTATTCTATATCATTTACACCAATATCCCAATCAAATGGGACTAAATTTATATAATAATTAGAATTATGACTATTTGAATTTACTTTAATGATAAATTCATCTTCACATGTAATATCTACGCCAAGTTCAAATTTAATAATATTATTAAATAACCCAGTTTGTTTATTGTGATTACATAATTCATCATTTTTATTATATGTTTGTAGTATTAATGTGGGTTTCATTATTTAAGTACTCTCTTTGTGTGTGATATAATGAACCATTAGTATATAATATTTTATCATTATTACTATAAATATTAAGACAATAATCACAATTTAAAGGTAATTAATTTATGAAAGCGTGGCAATATAATAATCAAGATTTCACTATAGATGACATTAATAATTATAAAGGATTTATATATATTATCACTAATAAAGTTAATGGTATGAAATATATTGGCAAAAAGTTATTCCATAGTCAAAAACTATTACCACCATTGAAAGGATATAAACGTAAAAGAAGAGTTGTAAAGCAATCAAACTGGGAAAAATATTATGGAAGTTGTAAATATTTAAATGATGATATTACCAAATTTGGTAAAGGTAATTTTAAACGTGAAATAATTAGCTTACATTCAGATAGGGGAGATTTAAATTATAATGAAGTGCGGTTACAAATATTATTAGAAGTTTTGGAGAAGGTTGATACAAATGGGGAACGTGTTTATTATAATGAAAATATTTGTAGAGTTTATTACCATAATCCAAAACTAAATGAAAGTAGGGTTGATAATTATGGTAAATATTATGATTTAAAGTAAGTTGATTTTGTCTAGAATTTTACGTTTAAATTCTACTTGATACATTAATAAATATATGTTAAATTTCCTTTCACTTTTAAGATTTTAATTTTCGTTGACGAGTTGATAATCTATCAATTTCTGCTTGAATGTAAGTGATTTTAAATAATTCAAGTTTAGTTATTAATGTATCGATTGGAAGTAATTATTTCATAATTTATTTACTCTACAATAAATGTTAAGTCATCATCAATTAATTCTATATCAAATCTAATTAATTGCTTATCATAATCACGCCAAATTTGCCGAACTTTAACTAAATTACCTTTATTATCAAGTATACTAATCATATTTAAATTTTCTAAATATCCATTTTTTAATATTTTAAGATTATTTTTACAAATATTAAGATTATCAACAGACCATGTTAAATGTTCAATATAATAGGTACTTATATATAATATATCACCATATGATATATTTTTTACTGTTACTTTAATTCTATATTCTTTCATAATTTATTTACCTTTAAAAAAATGTTTTAAGTTTTTCAGATTTCCAATTTATTATATTGCATAAACTATCCAATGGCTTTTTAAATGTAACATAAAATTGATTATTATAGTCAATATATTCATTAAGTTTAAATTCAGATGGTAGAACATCAGGAAACCCTATTGTATTTGTGAAAAGTGGATTACTTTTTAATAAATATAAATATTTTATCTTATCACCATTATTAATAGTTTTATATTTAGTGTATAAATCTAATTCATCAATTAATCTATTGTATGTAATACTAGCTTTAACGTGAGCAGGTGTTCTAGTTGTAAATCCCCATTTATTAAATTTATCATCATAATCCCATTTTACGATATCATTAACCCCTGTTGGTTTGGCAATATCTTCAAGTGGAGCATTATTAAATTCTATTTTAAATTTTGATACAAATTCTTGTAAAGTTAGTTCATCTTCACGTAACATGATTTCAATAATTTTAGTAATAGCAATTCTGCATAATTGAGGAGTTGATGATTTTACACTTTCCAACCCCATGATTTTTAATTTTGGTGGATTATAAATTACACCTTCACTATTATAAACATCTAAAGCATAATTTTTCTTCTTTCTCCAAATTCCACGACTAGCAATAACTTCTCTACTCATATTCATTTTTTGTTCTTTAGCGTGCATATATTCTGCTAAATTTATGTAAGATTGGTTAATCATTGGTTGAATTTTAGACTTTGAAAATTTATCTAATTTAATAGTGATTTCATGGTTAGATAAATTATCATCATAGTTTTTAACTATTGGGTTAAATGTAGTGTAAATACTGTCGGTATTATGAACTAATAAATCATTAGCATAAAATGTATGGGTGTCTTCAACTTCAATATCATAAACAAATTCATTGTAATTATTAACAGGTGTTATATTTTTAATTGTTGATAGAGTAAAATTATATCCATTTTTTTTAAAATATCTTCTACGTGGGGTATCATTATAATCTTTATAATCATTTTTACGGTTTAAGATAAATGCAACCTCATTAAAATCACTTTTTATTACTAATACATAATTAAATGTTCCACTAAATACGCCATTATAAGAATTTTCAGTGTTATCTTTAAAGATTGTGCTAGAAATATTAATTAATAATAATAATCGTTTAATTTTTAATATTATATTTTTATGTATAGATGAAACTTTTATGTTAGTTACTCCAGCATGACCATCTCCAGTGAAATACCCGCTTAAAAAAGCTTTAATTTTATATTCTTCTAAATTTTCAATATTTGTCAAAGTTTCTAACTTTCCAGTTCTATTGCAAATATCACCACAAAAATTAAACATATTTACACCATATATCCTAACATCGTGGCGATTTTCTCTGATTGTATATCGTGTAATTAAGTTAGCTTTTAATAATGGTTTAAATAATTTAATTTCAATTTCATTAACATCTTGAATTCCAACACTCAATTCACACATTTTATGATTATAATTACCATCAGCCAACATGTAACCTAAGAATTGATATTTCAACACTTCATCACTATCAATATTATCATACTCTAATAATGGAATTTTCAAATGTTTATTTTGAATTAAGGATGTCTTGTTTAATTCTTTAACTTTAACACGCTTAAATATTGAAGACTTATGATTTAATCTATTTTTAGTATTGACATATCCCATTAAACTATGGTCATCCGTAACAATAATATGTTCGCAATTATTAATATTTACTTTCCAAATTGGCTTATCTACTTTATGACGATAAATATATTTAATAGGTTTATAGCAATTTTCATGAATTGTTTCATCGTAAGTTAAAGTCTCCCAACCTTGCATATTGAATATTCTTTGCTTACCTTTATCATCATTTAAATATTTATTATCAATATCAACCATATTAAATAATTCATTAATTTTAATAGATTTATAATCATAATTACCATTATTTAAAAGTTTTCTAATATGAACTTCACTTTCATAACCTACACTATCACCCGCAATAATATAATCAGCATCAACATTTTTAAATTCTTTATTTAATTGTGTATTCATATCATTTTTAATCCACATTAATGATAATTGTCCACTTAAAGTGATAGCTTCGGCAATATTAATATTATAATACCTTGAATATTGATTACCTAGCATCCCATAACATGAATTTAAAAATACTTTTAATCCCATTTGAGTAACCTTACATTTACTATATAAATTCTGTAACTCTTTGTTATTCTTATCATTTGTTAACATTTGTTCATATTTCAACATTTGTTGCTTAACTTCTTTCCGTTCTTTATAAATATCCCTCATTAATTTAGGAATAATTCCACCAGTTTTACTAAATGTCACACCATTGGCACATAATGTTAAATCGTCATCACCTTCTAATAATTCATTAACATTTATAGATTTATTTAACAATTTATCAACTGTTACACCATCCAATATTTTTCTGATTGTTTCAGGTGAAATATTATATTGCATCATTAAATGTGGATAAAGTCCATCAAGGTCGTATGATACTACCCAATTATGCAAACCAATTTTAGGTTCAATTACTGCCGCACCTTCATATTTTTCTGATTTATTATGGTCTTGCTTTGGTGGTATAATAATATTATCTTTCATTAATTCATGATAAATATAACTATCCCACATTTGAACCTGTGAAAATACTTTATCAAAGTTAATCTTACTTTTATAGCTAAGGTTTAAGCATAATTCGATAAGGTTTAACTTTTCATCAAGCTCATCAATTAATTTTACATCTATAATATTATAATCAAAGTATTTTTGTGGATTATTATTATACATATCATCTAAATTACTATACTCCGAATAATCTAGCTTATTTTTACCCAATTCAATATGAGATATAAAATCTAATGAATATTTTTCACGTTTAGTGAATGTAAATTTCTTGTACATTGCAAGGTAGTCTAAAGTTGTAATACCTAATATATCATAATGTTTATTATCATGAATATAATCATTGTATTTTACACTATCATCCCCCACAAATTGTTTACCGCTTGGACTTAACCATTTAACATATTTATCACCTAACAAGTTTCTAATTCTATTTACAATATATGGTATATCATATTGGTCTATAAACCACCCTGTAATAATATCGGGGTCAATTTCACGCCATTTCATTAAAAAGTTATATAATAATTCTTGTTCCGATTTTGCTTGAGTATGGATTACATTTTTATCATTGTTTTCAAATGGTTTAGTTGTAAAAGTGAAATATTTACCATTATATCCAAGTGTAATTACTGTGATTTCATTTTTAGCTAACATTGCACTTTCTGTTGGTGACGTTCGACCATCTCCTATCAAATTTTCAATATCTAATGAAACTACATTTAATAATGATTTATTATAATTAATAATATCAGGGTAGTATTCATGTATAAATTGCGCCCAGTAGTTACGATTGCCGTAAATATCAAATCCTATATGGTCTTTATATTCATATACAAATGATTGAGCATGTTTAATAGAATTAAAATCAACTTTATCAAGATATCCACCATTAAAACTTTTATAATCTGTTTCATAATCACTATTGGTTTTAACGAATAATTCAGGTTTAATATCTGTAAATTCTACCTGCCTTTGAGCATTTTCATCAATATATTTATGATAAATTTTATTCTTAATTTGGGTTATATTTAAGTACTGTTTCAATATCTTAAGCCTCTTATTATAAATATTAATACTACTTTTTAAATGTTATTCAACACGAGAGCCATGAATTATACACCTTTAGGATTTTACTGTGCCGTTAAATATACTAATTTTGACTTATCACCTTATAAAAATATAGAAAATTTATCAAATATTAATGATATCCACACTACAATTATTTATGATGAAAGTTCAACCTTTTTCAATGTAAACCATCATATAAATCATGTTATAGAATTAGATTACTATAATAAAGGTATTAAAATTAATAACCCTAATTATGAGATATTTGGTGAGAATACTCTTGTTATTAGTTTTGAAAGTGTTACATTACAAAAACGTCATAACTACTTGAAAACTAAGTATAATTTTACTCATCCATACCCAGCTTATAATCCTCATATTACATTATCAACAGAGTTTAAAGGTGATATTAACAATTTACCAATATTAAAACCATTCATATTAAATTGTCATGAATATTATGAAAGATTAAAAGATTAATAATTATGGCTATAAAAAATAATACATTTTATAATGGTAATCCACACCTCAAAAAAGCTGGGGTAACGGTTAAACTTACCAAAAAACAAATTTCAGAGTATATTAAATGCTCTAATGATATTATATACTTTGCTAAAACTTATTGCAAAATTCATACTTTAGACCAAGGCGTTCAAAAGTTTGTAATGAGGAAATATCAAGAACGTATTATTAATAAATATAATGCTAATAGATTTAATATATTATTAGCATCTCGGCAAACGGGTAAAACTACCACAACAATGACCTATATTTTACATTATGCTATATTTAATAGTGATAAATATATAGGAATATTAGCTAATAAAGGAGATGTTTCTAAAAAAATCTTACGTGGCATCAAGTTAATGTATGAAAGTTTACCTCATTTTTTACAATGTGGGGTTGAAATATGGAATAAAACTGATGTAGAATTTGGCAATGGTTCAAGAATATTATCATCTGCAACATCATCTGATAGTGCAGTTGGTAATGCATATAATTTATTATATTTAGATGAATTTTCTAAGGTTGATAATGCTAGTGAATTTTACTCATCTACATATCCAGTGATTTCAAGTGGTAAAACATCCAAGCTTATAATTTCATCTACTCCAAATGGTATGGAATTATTTTATAAATTGTGGACAGAGGCAACTCAAGGTAATAACACATTTAATCCTATTCGTGTCGATTATTGGGAGAATGAAGGTTATGATGATGATTGGAAAGCTGAAACCATTAAAAATATTGGATTACTTAAATTTAGACGTGAATATGGTAATGAATTTTTCGGCAGTAGTAACACATTAATAGAAGGTTCAAAAATTGAAAACTTAACTCATATTCAACCGTTATTATTAAATGATAATTATACTATATATGAAAAACCTATTGCTGGTCATAATTATGTAGCATGTGTTGACGTATCAGAAGGTGTAGGATTAGATTATAGTGTTATTAATATTATGGATATTACATCATCACCTTATACTCAAGTTGCATTATATCGAAATAATCTAATCTCCCCTATTTTATTATCTCAAGTTGTTAATAATTTTGCATTAGAATATAACGAGGCATTAACCATTATTGAAACTAATACAATTGGTGCAGAAGTTGCACGAAGTTTATACTATGATTATGAATATGAAAACATGATTATTACTGTTTCCAAAGGCGGTAAAGTTAAAATTAGTAGTGGTTTTTGTTCAAATATTCAATATGGATTAAAAATGACTAAAAGTAGTAAAAAGGTTGGGTGTGCAAATCTTAAAATATTAATAGAAAATGAAATACTTATTATTAAAGATGAAAATACAATTTCAGAGCTGCAAACATTTTCAATTAATAATAAAGATAGCTATAGTGCCGAAAAAGGTAAAAATGATGATATTGTAATGACGTTGGTAAGTTTTGGATGGTTGACTAATGAGGAATACTTTAAAGATATGTATAATAATAATACACGGGCTGAGTTGATTAAAAGTAATAATATTGAAGATGATTTACCACCAGTAGGATTTTATAATGACCCTACTGTTGGATATAATTAATAATTATAAACTTGTTTAATCATTTTATATAAATCAGGTTTAACCTTTTCATAAAATAATCCACTTACATTATAATATTCAAATAATCCAATAATTGAATTTTCATAAATATATTTAGCACCGTTTAAATCTTTAATAATATGATGAATAATTTTATCTTTAGTCATAGTACCATCATATTTAAATTGTTGATTGTGATTATTCATTTTATCTTATCTTACTGATGTTTAATGGTGACAATATATATTCAGCTTTCATTTTACAATCAGAAATACAATAATCCAACCATGTTAAAATTGCTAATCCTTTATCATCATCTTGTAATAACTCATCTAGGTAATCTAAATTCACATTACCTAATTCGGGGTGTAATGATAATAAAGTTGGTTTAACTTTAGTTGAGGCTTGACCTAATTGGTGTGTAAAATTTGATACACCTGTTAAATAATCCAATATTATATATAACGAACTAATCCCATTATCTTTATCTGATTTAGATTTTGTTAATAATCTACCAGTTGTTACCGTTAAAATATCTCTTAATTCGAATGTTTTATTCATTTTTAATTACCTTTTGTTAAATTTTTAGGACGTTTACGAAATGACCATTTATCAAAACCATGATTTAATGCTAATATTTTATCATCAGTAATATTACCATTCATTTCACGTTGAAGCATCATAGAACCAATATACATTTCAATTTCTTGATACGTTTGCATACCATTAAATAATTTATGAAATTGTACATCTTCAAGTTTTGGATTGATAATTACATTATATTCTTTATCATAATTATGGGTATACATCATAAACACTGGTGTCTTATATTTGGCAAATAAGTTAAATTTCTTGATAATATTTAACATATGCTTAATTTTTAAATTTTCATCACGTTTAAATAATTTAATAATATTTTTATCTTTAGTTTTAATATTACCATCAATAAAATCATTTACATTATAATAAAAATCATAATGATGATAATCTAAATATTTAGACCATTGTGTATAATTACGAGGCATTTTTACCACATAACAATGATATATTTCACCACAAAAACCAATATATAAATCATAATGATATTCGGTCACCCGTTCAACCATTCTATTATTGATATTAATAAATTCTGTAATACTTTTATAATCATTAAATTTACTATGCTTTAATAATCTAACTTTATCAGTTGGTAATTCTGCAATAGTTGTAAATCGTTTATAAATATGTCAATCATCTCAGCAATAATTATTACATACAGAATAATCGTAATAATCTTTAAATTTGGATATTATTTGAATAAAACTTTAATTAAATATTCTTGATGCTTGATTAAAGTTTTATTAGTAATATTAACTCTTGTCAATGAGCTTTCCCGTAATGTAGATATATAAAGTTCAACACCATTGATAACAATTTCAAGGTTTAAAACTTTAAAATTTAATTGGTCGTTTTCATTCAGTAATTCAGAATATGTTTTACGTCTGTCATTCATAATATTTTACCTTTTTTAATGTTAAAAAAATGTGTTATATTTAGTAATATTTTTACTTTCTAAATATGTTTTAATTGTACTACAATGACAACGTTTTGGGGTGCAAAAACAACCTAATTTTATATCATTACCAATTTCCAAATATTTAACCATATTATTTAACGTATTAATCATATTACCATTATTAGATATATTATTGTTGAAATATTCATCATATTTATCGCAAACATTATCTCTATTTTCATATTTTGTTATTAAAAAAGGATTACCTAACGTTGAACAATTTTCACCATATTTTAATTTATAATATGAGGGTCTGCCACAATAATGAGTTGATTTAGATTTCAATACATTTACTATAATTATTTTCATAATTCTATCATTTTTCTTAAATATAAATCCGCTTTATCTTTAGTTGAACATTGTTTTTTAATGTAATCAGTTAACATACTTTCAATAAGTATATCATCTCTAACATGAATTATTTTCATTACTATATGAAATATTGTATTGGTGTGGTTCTTAATTGCAAACTCTTTCCGATTTGAATTATAATCATCAATATAAGAACTTGCTAATTTATTAATTTCTATGATTAAATTATTATAATGATTGGATATCAATTTTTCACAGTTTTTAATGTGCGCCAATGCTTCATTATTATCACTAAAAATATCATAGAGGTCGTCAAGTTTTCTGTCTAATATTAATGCAACTAAATTTTTAGAATTATAAATATTATCTTTTAAATGATGAATATGACAATAACTATTTAATTTTACCTTAACTAATGAACCGTCATCAACTTTAACTACAAATCCCTCAATATTAGCTGGATGATTGGCTTGAATATCTAATAAATCTTTCCATGTATATAAATAATCTTTAACCATTTTAAAACTATTATATTTAAATGAACCTCTGATTGGTGGTAATTCTACTAATTCACCTGTAAGATTATTTACGCACCCTAAATAAATTAATTCAGTTTCTTTATAATTCAAAACTATTCTAAAATCTTTACCAACTAATTCAAAATGTGGAGTGTATCCCCGAGTAATCTTATTAGCAATAAATCGTTGTAATTCTACATTATTATCAATAATTGATTGTGCAGTTATAGCATGGTCTGAATGAATTGTTGATTTAGATTTAGCTAATAATTTTAAGTTATCGTCAATCATACCAACTGATATTAAACTCCCGTCAACTTTTTCAAATACTGAAACTATTCTATTATTTTTAATAAATTCGTCTTTTGGAATACCTTCACCCAAATTAAAAAACTTTTGATACCCTCGGCAAAATAATTTAGGTTTTTGATTATCTCTTAAAATGAATGAAGTTCCGCGACTATCCAACGCATAAGGAAGTTGAAAATCTGTCCAAGTTGCTAGTCTATAATTAAATGTTCGAATTAATGTTTTATCGTTGTAATTTTGGTCAGAGTAATAAAATGCTGGATTATCATGTTGTAATTTCATTAAACCATTATATAAATTGTTCATATTATTATGTTATTACCTTTAATTAGTGAATATGTATATTATCATTATAATAAATTTGTGGCAATAAAAAACCACTATTAAAAGTTAAATAGTGGTTGATTAAAATTATATTATTATAAATTAATAACGTGTACAACATTCAAACATGAAAAGACCTTTTGTTAACTTTTCTAAATTAGGGTTAAATTTATCAGATAATGTACAACCATAGAACATATAACGACCATCTGTTAAATTTTCTAAATTAGGATTAAAATTGTCAGGTAATGTGCAACCTTCAAACATCGAATAACCACATGTTAACTTTTCTAAATTAGGGTTAAAATTGTCCGGTAATGTACAACCATAGAACATATAACGACCATTTGTTAAATTTTTAAATTTAATAGATTTACTTTGCATTAATTCATCAATAAAACTTCTACAATCATATTTATTAATTAACTTCTTAACATTTTTATTATTATATTCAACAAATACACAACCATTTGATAAATATTTAATTCCATTCATTTTAATGATGAAACTTGGTTTACCTCTAAATGAAGTTTCTACGTATTTTAAAATTTTCATATTGTGCGACTAACTTTATTACCATTTTTTAATTCTTGTAAAGCTTTTGAAAAATTCATATTTATACCAATTATTACATGTAAGGATATTGTTCAATATAATCTTTTTGTGTATTATTATATTTATTATTATCGTTACGTTTATTAGGAGTATAAAATGGATTTAAGTTGCGATTGTGTTGTCGTTCTTTCCATTCACTGTCTAAAGCTGGTCTAAATTTGTAGGTTGAACTTTTATCTGTATTTATCATATTATTCTACCGCCAATTCCCATTTTTTAGAATATTTTTTATAATTCCACATTAAATCATCAACATATCCACGAGAATAATTAGGGTTTGGGTTATTTGCACTCAACGAAGCCCATATATAACCTTTTTTATCCATAAATCCCCATGTTTGATTATCATTTTCTATTTTATAATAATTTACACCATCAGTAACTTTAAATTTATTTCTTGGGTTATCTCGTTCCATTCTTTTTAAAAATTTAAGTAAATCTTCTTTTATTGTATTCATATTTATATAACCTTTAATTATTTTTATAATGTATCAATAATACCTTGTACTACCGATACTTGAGATTTTGCAGTAGTTGCAGTAAATGTAGCAGTTAATACCGCATCACCATTGCCAATATTTGTAGCATCTAACGTAATATCTTCGTAACCTGTACCATTATTCACTACTTTTACAGATGTAATAACACCTAAAGTTACACCATCAACAACAATTCCACCATTTTCACCTGTTAATGATGTAATTACAATTTTATCACCAATAGAATAACCTGTGCCACCGTTTGTAATAGTAACCACATCAATTATTCCACCTTGAGCCGATTGAAATGGTATATTAGATTGTAATTCAATTAATAAATTTTTAATTCTAGCATCTTGGTTAGAAAAATAATAATTACCTAATGATGTTTTTACTGTTGCACTATCTTCAAGTTTGTGGGTTGCTAAATAGTCAGTTAACCATGTTCTATATTGATTAATTTCTGCTGTAGATATATTCATTTTTATTTCCTTAAAATTATAAGTTTATTGTCGTTATTATTTATAATATTAAGGAAATGTCGTGTTAATTTATATAATGTAAATTTATCGTACTAGCTTTATCATTCATTAATCTATTTAATATAATTGAATGATGAGTAATCAATAAGAAATTAAGGTTATCTCTAATTAATAATTCAAATAAAGTATTACCATTTATTAAATATGTTTTACTTAATGATGCTGGACTAAAATCAAAGACATTATTTAAAATATTATAAACTGTATTAATACTTGCACTAGATTGATGTTCAACAATTTTAATAATATCTTTATTCGGTAAACCTAATATATTTTTTAATTTATTTATCATATATTCAATACTCGTCTGCATGTAACCAATTTCCAACCATTTTCATCATTGCCAATAACTGAATATTGTTCACGTTTCCATGTTGTGATACAGTTTTTATCTATATTATGTTTTCTAAAGTAGTCAGCATAACACCTTTTATCAGTAGTTTTTCCATATTTATTAGAATAATATCCTAATTTATTTAACCATTCATCAATTGTCATTTCTTGTACATTTTTCATTATTTTACCTATTTAATTATAATTATTAAAAATTAATTATATCAGATTTATTAATATAAATACTATTAAAAACATGAAGAAAACTAAATCACTATCAGATAAGTTAAAAAGTTTAACCAATAATGGCATTCGTGCGAAGATAAAAAATGCTAAATCGTGGTTCACCGATAAAATTAAAGGTAAAAAGAAAGGCAATTCATGGTTTTTTAGTATAATTAAAAAAGGTGGAGCAGATAAATCAAGTCGTGATAAATTTACATTTCATTCATTACCAAGAATAGGATTTATGTATTTTTATATTTATGACCCAAAGTGGAAAAAAGTATTGAAATATTACGACACTTTCCCTCTAGTTATTCCAATTGGATATACTGATAATGGTTTTTTAGGGTTAAATTTTCATTATTTGCCTAACTTATTAAGAGCTAAATTACTTGATGAATTATTAAAGTTAAAATCTAAAACTATTGACCGTGGTAAAAATGAAGATTATATTAAAATAAGCTATCAATTATTACAAAGTTTAAAGGGTACTCCATATCAACCTACTATTAAAAGGTATTTATGGTCTCACGTTAGGTCTAATTTTGTTCAAGTTGATTTTGATGAATGGGAAATTGTCGTATTTTTACCCGTTGAACAATTTAAGAAAGCTGATAAACGTGAAGTGTGGAAGGATAGTCGAGCAATGGTTAAAAATTCATGAATATTGATAAATTTATAGCCAACATTAGTGAAGGGTTAGCAAGTCCATCAAGATATAATATTATATTTCCAAATGGCGATGAAAGTTTAACTATGATGTGCAACACTTCATCATTACCAAGTAGAAATTTTTTAACGTCTAATAATCAACATTATAATAATAAATTTAAATTACCAATTAGTAATGTATTTCAAGATGTTACATTTTCATTTATTAATACGAAAGGTTTGCCACAAAAGTTATTCTTTGATAACTGGCTTAATGATGTTATTGATAATAATACAGGTTTAATTAAATTCTACGATGATTATGTTAAGGATATTACAATTGAACATCTTGATAAATTAGATGGGAGTGTGGATTATGCTATAAAATTAATTAATGCTTATCCACTTGATGCCCCCCAGATAAATATGGGATATTCCATGTTAAATGAGGTTATTATTAGTACAGTTACTTTTACGTTTGAAAAGTGGGTTAATGTTTAATCTATTCAATAAAAACTTTTAAATGTTTATTATATAATTTAATTTTGGTGAAGATATAATAATCTTTACCAGTTGCACAATTTTTAGATATAGTTAACGTTGCTATTATTTCAGTATGACATGTGGGACAAGTTACAGAATATTTTTTAAGTTGAGTATTATTAATATATATTTTTGTGTCGCAATAAAGACATTTAAAATTTGGTAGTTCTGAAAATTTATTCATAATATTTACCTTATTTATTAGTTGAATATGTTACTTCCATTGTCAAGTTACATTATTTTAGTTATATTGTTGATATAAACAACAACACTAAAAGTGTAAGTATTTATTAACAATTTAGTCATTTTAATTATTCTCGCTATTATTTGAGTAAATCATTTAACTTATATTTGTAATATTGTTGTTCCATTATACGAATATTTGAAGGTACATAGCAAGCATTATATTTAAATCGGTTATAAAATTTTAATAATATGAAATTAGGTGTGAATTTCGATTTAATATATCCATAATATTTATAAAATGCATTATTAAAATCTTCATTTGATGATATAAACGTTTTTAATTCTAAAGTTGTATTATCAACTAATCTCATATAATGTTCTTCCGCCTCAATTTTAGTTTTCTTCATATTTTTAATAGTATTTTCAATTTTAATATGACTTAAATTTTCACAAATATTAAAATAAATATCAACTGGACTATCATTGAGATTGATATCAAATTCTACATAATTTTCACGTTCTATTACATTCAATCTTAGTGTATATAATTTATACCTATTTTTAATGAATGAATTATATCCTATTTCTTCATCTGAAAATCTTCCTTTATCTTCAATACATTTTTCTAACGTTAATTTATTATAACAATAATCTAATTTTTTTTGATTATTGTAGGTTACTAATGCTTTACCATCAGAATAAACTTCAATTTTAATATAATAATATTGAATATTTTTCATTTTATTTACCTTTTCATTTTAGTTTTAGTTCATATTGGTTAGCTTGTTCATTCATTATGTAAACGGGGAAATTATTATCATGTAAACATTTAGCTTTAAAAGTGTTATAATATTTTAATAATAATGATTTAGGTGTAACCCATGCTTTAATATAACCATAATTACGATAAAAAGCATAATTAAATTCGTCATTACTATATATAAACCAGTTTGAATATGAAAAATTATTGTTAATATCGTTATCTTTTAATTTCATTGTACATTCTTCGGCAGACAGTTTACCATTTTTCATCATTGTATTTACCTTATTTATTAGTTGAATATGTTACTTCAATATTACGATTATAATTAAAGTTGTTATCACATTCAGGACAATTGATTCTATCATTATTATCAGCATATTCCCAGCTAACATCTTCAACGTAGCCGCAATGAGGGCATATTATTTCATTTGTGTAACTTGTGTCATCATTAAAATTTTCAATATTTGATTTAATATTATCATCTCGACAATCTTTACATATATAAATCCAACAATCAACTATATCGTTAATTTTATTAAGGCTTGAATAACATTCTTTTATGGTATTACACTGGATACATTTATGAATGCTCATTACATATTACCTCTATTAACTTGTTTATAATTTATACAACTATGGTTATAATCTGTCCATTTGTATGGATACTTTAAACATAATCCAATTTCACATTTTTCAACCCAATGAGAGCAATTTTTACATTGTTTTTTAATTTTCATCATGATTTACCTTTTTTATATATCAATATTTGAGTAATACAATCAAACTATATGTTGCATTATAATTACCTTCCACATCGTTTAATAATAATTCAACTGTTTTTAAATGTCTAAGGGTTTGCTCATCAATTATAATATCACCTTTATCATCTAATAATGGTATATTATCGTCAAAATATCCAATATCATCGTAACTTTTTTCAACTCCAAAAAAATTAATTAATTTATGAATATGTTTAGGTTTGGTGCATTCATAAATAATTGTATCATTATAATCACCTTTAAATCTATTTGCACTAATCATAATTTTTAAATTTTTTATCATAATTTACCTTTTTATAAGTTTTAATTCTTTGCCACCCGTTACAATTATAATCAGAATTAACCCAACCATAATCATAACGATTGCAAATACCTTTAATTTGTCTTACTTTTTGCCACCATTGACAATTACTACAACTTTTTTGCATAATTATTAAGTTGTAAATCTAACCCTCCTAATTCCATATCTAATTTCTTGATATCATTTCTTAATTTTAAATTTAATATGGTTAAAATTGTAAGTACAATGGCTAAAAATAATATTAAATAGTCGGTAAAGTTGCTACTAATAAAATTCATAAATAATACTTGAGAACAATATAAAGATGATGTAAATGAAGAAATTTCTATTATTTTTAATTGATTTTGGTTCATGTTAATGTGCCTGTTTATTGTGGTGTGATAAATTTGTAACCTTTAAATTTACTTGTACGGTGCTTAATAAAAACAGTTGATAAATAATTTTTAACACTTCTACCAAATTTATTATGTGATAATACTTTTTCATTGTTAATTATACACCAATTTTCAAAATGTTTATATAAATACATAGAAGTATATGTACTATTATTTAATGGAATATCAACTTCTATCATATCACCATAATTAATATTACAATTCCAAGCTTCAATCCAATATTCAACAATATCCTTTTTACGCTGGGTTGATTGTTGAATATCCATTATTTTAGTATAACATTCATCATTCATTAGTTCACATGGTTTATTGTGATCAACTTCTCGATACAGTTCAAGAAAATCAATACTATGAATAGTCTTATATATTGATTTAATTAAACTAACTTGCCATAATCTACGCGAGCCTGTCGTATCATTTAAAATTTCATGTAATGATTTATTAGATGAACCTACACTACAAAACATCTTTTTTACTGTAATCTGATTAGCTGTATAAATTTCTCTAAATTGGATATCATCTTTAGTTAAAATACTCTTAAGGTTTGTTAAGCTTTCCTTAGTTTGACTAGCCATTTCATCAAAGTTGATAAGTAACATATCTTTAAATAATTTAGAATTATTTTCATCGTTTAAAACTGAAATATCACGTTCAATTGAAAGTTCGCCTAATGGTTCACATAATAATTTATTAAAATATGATTTACCCAAGCCTTGTTTAGTACTGAATAATACTGGCATTGGAAATTGTATCTTGATTTGTTTATTTGTTATAAGTTGGGTTTTAATTTTCCATATTAACGCCTTATAAATGATGATGTCATTATCTGTAAATTCTGTCAATTTTTGGAGTTTTTTCCACTCTGTTTGATTGTTTGAGATTGGACATTTTGATAATTTTTCACTTAAATATAATTTATAATCCTTTAGCCATTTCACGTAGTATAACACCATTGTATGTTTAAATTTTCTATTGGTATAAACTTTAGCAGACACTCCAAGTTTGGAACACCATGCGTCAAATTCTGCGTGTATTTCAGATATTGGAATATAATTTCCATCAGGATGAATGAATTTTTCATAACCTGCTTTATGTGAATTATCATCTAAAAATATTTCAAAAATTTCTAATGCTGATTTATCTATCATATTTGATTGGTTTATCATGTTTTAATTTCCTTTACGTTTTAATAATTCTTTTTTATATTCTGCAACTTTCCTAGAAAGTGTAACTTTTGTGATACCTAATTGCTCTGCCATACTTGAATATGTGTAACCTTGTTTCTTTAACTCCATAATCTCCACCATATCAACATCTTTATAAGCTCCTGCACCTTTTATATTTTTTACTAATTTATTAACATCTAAAGCCATTTTTATCACCTATCGTTTTATTATGAAACTCTATTATAACAGTATTTATAATAAATATGATTATTACCTTTAATAAATTATAAATATCTTCAATATAAATTATTTAGTGACCCTTTCAATTTAATATAGTTAGTAAATTAATAATGGGTCATCATATAAACATGATATAAATCAACTACTTATATGTTATTATGACCCAATGACTATAATATCCATTCAACTTACGTTATATGTTTTACTACTACTATATTATTATTATATTTATTAATTTATATGGTCATTAGGTCATTATGTATAGTAAACACTAATAACATCAACAGCTAGAGACAATGACCCATTTTAATATTAATGACCCTTTAATGGTCATATTACTAATTTATTACTTTAGACGCTTCGCTTTGGTGTGATAATTCGAAAGAATAATATTGATTACATTTTCCACTTGACTTACTTCTATTAATATTAATTAATTTTGATAAATATTATACAATTCTTACAATGTAATATAATGACCTAACTTTTACCATATCAAACAACTATAAAACCATTGCTAAATTTAATCATAATCATAAAGTAATAGTAAGTAGTAGATATTATAATTCAACTGGCTTAAATGGCTTAATATTAATCAACTAATAATTTATCATAATGCCTTGAATTTTGCACACCTAAGCGAAGCGTCCATAGTAATAAATATTGTTCAACTGGATTACATTATAATTTTAATAAATATTATTAACACATTAACCAATTTAAAACCATTCCCAATATTAATCCAGTACTAAATTTATATTAATATATAGTAATGCCTTTGAATTATCACACGCAGGTTTTATCTTTTCATAGTAATAAATAGTATTCAATAACTTATCCACTTTAAAATCATTATTAAATTTAAACCATTAAATAATTATAAATATTATTATGAATAAAGCTAAAAAAGGTCGATTTACACCTTCAAATCCTGATAAATATAAAGGCAATGTTAAAAATATAATCTATAGATCATCATGGGAATTGAAATTGATGGTACGATTTGACATAGACCCAAATATCCTAGAGTGGGGTAGTGAAACCATAGTAATAAGATATTATTCATCTGTTGATAAAAAGGTTAGACGTTATTTCCCTGATTTTATAGTAAAATATCGTAATAAAAGTGATGAAATTGTAGTAGATTTAATCGAAGTTAAGCCATATCATGAAACTATTGAACCAGTTCCAAAAAAAGGTAAACGTAAAGTAATATTATTAAAAGAATTATTGACTTATCGTAAGAATACTGATAAATGGAAATATGCCAATGAATATTGTACTAAACATGGCATAAATTTTAAGATAATGACTGAATATGAATTAGGTATTAAGAAGAGGATATAGCATCACAAAGTTTATTCATATTTAAAAATTCAAATGGTGACACCAACATTATACAATGAGGTTCGTATTTAGGATGAAAATTACAATATTTATTATCATGTATAATTCTATTTCTACATAAATAACATGGATGATTTGCATCTTCATTACTTTTATTAAATTCTGATAATTTCATATTATTTTAACCGTTGTAACATAATATTTAATTCCACCCTTTCGAGTAAATAATGATACCATTGAACTTGTTGGATATAATGTGCCATGTAATGTATCATCACAGTTTATTACTTTTTTATCATTTAATATACTTTTTATAATCTCGTTAAAATGATATCTATTTTCATTACCTTGCGCCACTTTAAAAATAAAATCTAAATCTTTAGTTATAGTAATTTTAAGTTGCCACGTTTGGATAATTTCATATTTAGCATTATCAATAGCACGTTCTATATCAATTATATTCATATTATTTTAACCATTTAATAATAATTTTATGTAGTTTATTGTTAAAAAACCTTCGCCAAAAGTAGCCACGAATGACTGCCGCTATGGTGAATATACCAGTAATTGATAAATTTTCATGCATGGTAACATTAATATCATAATACGGTGTGATAATATATATCCATATCAATAATGATAATATAAACCCACTGAAAATATTAATTGAAATTTCGACAAGGCTTTCTAATTTTGATTGACTGCTCATTTAAATGATAACCAGCTAATTGGATACTTTTTGATAAAATCTTTATATTGTTGCTTATCATAAGTTAAACTTTTAAACGTTCCAAAAGTGGCAATTGTACCACATTTTAACATTATATTTACTGTTACTAATAATGATTGTTCTGTTGGTTTCATATTTTATTACCTTCTTTAATTGGTTTACATTTAATAGGAATGCGACAGTCTAAAATCTTAATTTTATTTTGCTTACAGTACTCAACCGTAAATCTTGTACCATCGTGTTGGTCTTTAAATAATTCACGGATGGCATCATAATTGCAATGATTAGGTATTCTTCCAATGTATAATAAATAATTTTGATTGTGGGTTAGTTTAATCATTTGTAAACGCCTCAATATCTGAATTGATTGCCAATGAAATTAATAATAATGTTAATGTAAACCACCACCCAAACATTGCCAATGGGATTAATAATAAATAAAAATATACTAATGTGAAATATGGGATATCGTCTATATCATCATCCATAAAAGTCAACGAATATATCCAAATTATAACCATTGCCAACCGTTCAACTTCTATAATATTATAAAAATGTGAACTAAATAGTAAAATGGTTATTGTGGTGTAAATTAATGATTGTTTAAATAATATTTTCATTGTTAGGTAATTCTCCGCAAGTTCCAAAAGTTTTGATATTTTTTAAGTGGATTAATTTCATAATTTAATTCTTTATATGATTTGACAGTCGCTTCAACTTTATTACGATAATTTCTAATATATAATAAAATTTCATGTGCATCAGGATTATGAATAAGTACACCATATTCCCCATAATAAATACCACTAATAATATATTCATTTTCAATAATAAATTCCAATACGTCAATATTATGAATTTGTTGAACCATTAAAATTTCTGTTAACGTGCATTCAATATCATCAAATTCATAAAGTGTATTATTAACATCATAATATTTTTTATTTTCATGATGGTAAACTGGTTTATTGGTATCAATATAAAACTGCTCAAATATATTCATTTTTATTACACCATTTTAATTTTAACTTGATAAACATTACCACGGAATAATAACGTTTGAGATTGTAAGTTAATATAAACATATTCTTGTAGCAATTTCCAAGCAGTAGTTTCACTAGGGCAAACTATTCTAAATTCTTTACTGTTTGTATTTTTGGCAATAATAAATTTACCTTTTTGATTAGTACATAATACTTTAATGTTACCTTGTGGGACTTTCATAATTTATTCCTATATTTTTAAATTTGATGGAACACTTCAATATTATTATCAAAGTGTTTATATAGTTTAATATTATTTGATTGATTTATTTAATTTATCGCCATACGCCGAAAGTATTGAAAATGTTAATAATGTAAACGTAAAATACCATCCCCACATTAACAAAATAATACATATTAACCCAAAATAAATTAATTTATAATTATTAGATTGATATTCATAATTTTTAAAATGTTTACTGTATACCAAAACAATAAATGATATTGAGAATGCTATTAATAATGCAATAGCCAATCGTTCAGCTTCAATTATATTATATACTTTTGCCATAATTAATAAAAATGGTAAAATTGCAAATGTTAATATGATATTAACGTATTGAGGTTTCATAATTTATTCCTATATTTTTAAATTAACACATCATAATTACACTTTAACATTATTATCAAAGTGTACAATTCTTTCAATCTTTTTTTAAACCATATATTTACCTTTAGCCGCCATCATTCCAAGTGCAAATGCTTTCATTTCAACATTCGAAATACTTTTATCATCGGTTGTATATTTATCAATAAGTTGTTTAAGATTGGCTAAATCTTCTAATTCTTCATCATTGAATGCAACTGCCTTAAGAATTTCTTTAGCAACACCCAATTTAACAGGCTTCATTGACCCTTTTGAATATAATTTAGTTTTAACAACTTTTTCAACTGGTTCATTATCTTCATTTATTACAGTTTCAGTAATAATTTCAGCATTTTCAGTAATGATTTTAAAATCTTCATTTTGGGCTTCATAATCACCTTGATTTTCACGTACAATATCCAACGCAATATTTAACGTAATTACACCATTTCTTAATTCTTGTTTCAAAGATGGATTAAGGTTATTTAAGATAATCATATTATCAACCCATCCCCGACTTTTACCTACTTTTTTAGCAATTTCAGCAGGTTTTAACCCATATTTTAACAATCTAGCGAAGGTCTCACTAAATTCTAATGGTGTTAATTGTTTGCTATCGTTTGCAATCATTGCCATCATTAACAAATCAACTTCGTTATCTTGAGATTTGTTAATTTTTAAACATGGCACAGATTGAATGTCTACACCATCTTCAATCAATTTTAAAACCGTAGTTAATCTACGTTCACCGTCAACTAAAAGTACATTACCGTCTTTATCTAATTTGATGATAAGTGGAGATACTACACCATTTTCTTTAATACTTTCATATAATTCAAGTGGGTCAATGTTAGAACTATCGCGAGGATTAAACCCTTCTTGAATAATAATTAATTCTGGGTCAATTTTGAAAAAGTTAGTTGCACGAGTACCACCGATTAAACCTTTGATTTGTGTAGCCATTTTATTAATTCCTGTTAGTTAGTTAATTGTTACTTAATGTTTCAAGTACCTTATTATAATGATTTTTAAGGTACTGTCAATAGTTATTTAATTATTTGCTAATTCATCAGCCATCATTACACATGCTAATTCAAATGCAATTTTTTGTGTTTCTTCATCTTTACCATCTTTACCTGTAATTTCAATTGCAGTTTCTAACGCCATTTTAACAAAGTTATTCATGTTCATAATAATTATTCCTGTTAGTTGATTAATTGGTTACTGCTTAACTTGGATACTATTATACTCATTTTTTAATACATGTCAACTAAATTATTCAATTATTTTAAATGAATTTAAATATCTAATAATATCAACAACTTACAATCAAATTTATAATAATATAAATATTAATAACCTCTAATCACCTTATTTCTTATCGCAATATGCCCAATAATATCAACTCTATTATATATACAGACGTGGATTTAAATTTCAATGTACACCCGCTTAACAATGATATCAATATTTTAACCAATGAAACATCTATAAATAGACAATTAAAACATATAATTATGTCTGATTATCGTGATTTTAAATTTAATATTGATTATAGTAAATCATTGAAATCATTATTATTTGAGCCTGCAACCACCATAACAGCATTGTCTATTAAATCTAGTTTGGATTTTCTTATTAATAAGTATATAAATAGAATAAATTTAATAAAAATTGATGTATTTGCGGACGGTGTCGATGGTTATAATATTGAGATAGTATATAAAATATTTAATCAAATTGATAATATTACAACTAATTTATATTTGCAAAGGTTGAGATAATGAGGGTAAGTTGTTGATATTGTTGAATAATTAAATTCATTTTAAAATAATTGAATAAATAACTAGATAATAGTTAAAATATGAGTATAATAGTATCCAAGTTAAGCAAATTAGTTAACTTTTTAACCGCAACCTAACAGGATTAAAAATTATGAAACGTACTTATACTAGAATTAAAGCTAAATATGATGAAAGCAGTTGTAAATATGAAACTCAAGACACAAAATATTTCGCCGATGTTTATATCCAAAAACAATTTGGAGGTTGGTGTATATTTTTTAATTTAAAACCTGATACTAAAGAATATTTAATGAATGGTATGGGATATTTAGAGACATTTAAAACTTTAGCTGATGTTAAAGTTAATCTTCAAAATATTTTAGATACTGAATATGAATTTTTATTTAAAATTTGGAAGCGGGAAGATGATGAACAAAAAGCTAAAGATTTATATAGAATTAACCGTACAGAAGCATTACAAAATTGTGAATGTGTATCATATTTACCACAACTTAATCAAATTGTTAATGTTAAAAATCCATGGTTAAATAAAAATTGTACAATTGGTGAGGTTCGGTTTGAATGTGAGCAGAAATTCATTGAAACTAAATTTAAAGTGATTAAAATTATCAATGTTAAAACTAAAAAATATGATAAAATTGTAAATAATTTACTTAAAAGTCGTAAAAAGTTTAATGTTTCATATATTGATGATGGTTATAATGAAGAAACTGATAATATTGATTATTGGACAGGATTTGCATTAGTATCAACAGACAGAGAAACTATTTATATTGATACACAAGGTTATGATTATGCTAGATATGTAATGTTAGCTAGATAATTAATAATTATTTTTCAATAAAAAAACCACCTTTTATGATGGTTTTTATTAATCAACTATAACATCATTTGAACCTGTCATTATCACACTACCACAACTCACATCATCCCCAATTCGTGCGCACCCTTTATCATTTATAATAACATACATAGATGCGGTTACAGTTTCACCTTTATGACCATACCTCCCACATGAATGAGTATTCCAACTATCACCTAATCTATGAGCCAATTTATCATTTATTATGACATCTGGTGAACCTGTTTTACTTCGGCGTGGCGGGTAACATGAATGACCAGTGCATAAATCGGTGGTGCGATGAGCAGGTTTTGACATAGTTTTATATTATTATAAAGTGATTTGATGGTTATTAATATTTATATTATTATATGACTAAGTTGGTAACTTGTTGATATTATTAGATAATTAATTTATTTTAAAATAATTGAATAAATAACTAGACAATAGTGAAAATGGGAGTATACTCTTTTATATCGAAGCAACTTAAACAACTAATTAACTAACAGGAATAAATATTATGACTACATTAACTACAACTGAAACAACTCGTTTAGAAACTTTATTATCAAATTATGTAAATCAAGTAAATAAGGGTGGACATTATCAATATTACTCAAATGGTTGTGATACCAATGGAAATGGGTGTTTTGGTGCTAATGTTGAAGAATTAACTTTACATAATGAAATGATTAATCTTTTTGAAATGAGTGAATTATCAAATAGTGAAAGTGGCATTAACTTGTTAAAAATTATGAAAAGGTTTAATATTGAATTAGATAATAAACAATTTTTTGAAGATTGGGAAAATGATAATGAAGAAATTACTAATGATAATTATCAGAAACCAACAATGGATTGTGAAGAAAAATGGAATACTTTGGATGATGCACTATATTCAATTATTAATGAATTCATGATTGAATTTGATAAAATGTTTAATAATGACGAAGAAGTAACAACTAAAGTTGAATTATCTGATATGGAACAACAACTTGTAAATAAAATCATTAATCAACAAGAAGAAATTGTAAAATTACAAAATGATAAACTTGAAGCAATGAAATTAGCCGTTGCAAATGATGATTTAAAAAGTTTAATGAATTTATAATTATTAATTATTCCAAGTGAAACATCATGAAACCACTTTAACAGGTGGTTTTATTTTGCCTAAAATCCATTAAATGGGTCATTATCCGCAATATTCTCAAATTCATCTTTAGGATTTTCAATATCCTTAACTATTACATCACTTTCATTCTGAATATCAATATTATCTGCACTATTCACCATTTTAACATCATCAAAGTCCGCCATTATCCCATCTATATTAACATTACCAGTTTCAAAATCTTCATGACTATGTGTATATAATTCACACGTTAATTTATATGTGAATAATTTACCAACTTGATAAAATGGGTTCTCATGCTCGACAAAATTAATTTCAAATATTGAATTGGATAATGGTAAATAAATTAAATCCCCTTCCATTGGTCTTACTTTACCATATACAACTTGTTGAAATCTTGATTTACTTATAATTAATGTTGCATTATCTTTAATTTGCATTCCAAAAGTTGATAAAAAGTTGCCTTGACCCTCGAAACCATCAACATTTTCAAAATATACTTCAATCATATGAGAATTTTTAAATACTGTTTTAATGTCTTCACCCAAAATATTATCACGTTCTAAACTGGTGCGAGGTAGGTAAAATACATCCATTCCCCAATATTTGATAGCTTCAATAGTTAAACTTTCTATTAAATTTTGTTCAGGTTTGCTTTCATAATGATTTAAATAAAAATTAGTAGCCATATTTGATTATATTATTATACGGTGTGGAGATGGTTGTTAATATTTATATTATTATATGACTGTTTGTAAGTTGTTGATATTATTAGATAATTAAAATAACTTTAATTAATTTCATAATTTAGTTGACATGTATTAAAAAATGAGTATAATAGTATCCAAGTTAAGCAATAAAGCCTAACTAACTAACAGGATTAAATATTATGACTACATTAACAAACTCTGAAATTGCATTACAAGTTGCTCAAATTTATTTAGATTTAATGGATAACAATTCAACATCAGCAAGAATTGGTGTTAATGGTTACGGTGAAGTAACATATGAATTTTTATGCACTAATACATATTGTCCAACTGATGACCCAAAAGATGATATTTTAGATGATGAAATTTGGATTGATGATACTGAACAATGTTGTGATAGTTTTTATTATTACAATGAAGATGATGAAATTGTTTACAATAGTGCTGAAAGTATTGCCGAAGATTTAATCTAATTTCAAAAATAATTAAATAAATCTGGACATTACCTTAAAAATCATTATAATAAGGTACTTGAATTAACCAACAGGAATAAATATTATGAAAATCTCAAGAAAATGTATTAAAAGTGTTGAAACATCTAATCATACAATTATTGACCAACTTGAATTGTTAATATTCACGATGATTTCAATGGGAAATGAAAAAGGTTATCATACTTTGGTAGCATATGAAATAGATATTTTATTAAATGGTGATAAAAGTTGTGAAAGATTTTTATATAATTTAAATGAAATTGATTTTGATGTACAAGAAATTCGATTAAATAATATTATTAAAACGTATAGAGATTTTATTAATGGTGTAATTGAATGTAAAAGTTATAAATCGTTTTAAATAATCACTCGACAATCAATGTGTTGAATTAATTGTAATTCATCTAATCAGTTTAAACCTAAAAGTCACTTTTCATAGTCTAAAAGTTAAAACAATCCTTCAAACTCTTCCACTATCTCAAGAATATAATCACTTGAGATAAGTTTTATCAGCCTTCTACCTTCATTTAACGCTATTTCATGGTCTCTATTTGTAACTATTGATATATTGGCTGGTATAGTTGCCATTTCTCCAATTTTCACACTATCATAATCATCAATCTGCCTATTATTATCAGCTAAATCTATATAATGATGCACGTCATTTACGGTTGAACCATATTTATCATTTATAAAACTTTCTAACTCTCGTCCGCTTACACACCAGTCAAAATATGGGTTGATGATGTCATTTAATAATAAAATTATGTAGTGGTATTCAGGTGTACGATAAAATTTATTAGAAATATGTTCAGCTTTTTCACCATCTTGAATATTATAATTAAAATATAAAGTTGTATCACGTATTTGATTATTTTTAAGAATTATATTTTGAGTGATATTAACTAAGGTTGCTTTATGGTTACTGTCAAACGTGTAATTAATTTTATTAAATTGACTGAAATATGGCATATTGTGCTAGTGCGGTGTGATATTAAGTATTTATATTATTATATGACTAAGTTGGTAACTTGTTGATATTATAAGAGTACACTCTTTCATATCGAAACAACTTAAACAACTAACAGGAATTAAGATTATGACTAAAATATCTCAAAGTAATAAAATTGTAGTAACCACTCTTAAAATTCAATTAAATCGTAAAGTTAGTAATATTAATGATGAAATTGAACAACTTAAATCATTATGTGAAAATTTAGTAAATGACATTGATAATGATAATATTACAAATAAAGATTTAACTAATCTTGTTGAGCTTGTTACTAAATAATCATTAAATAAACTAATACTAAACAGGACTAGCCAAATTATGACTGCATTAACACTCGATAAAATTGAAATCCAAATTAACAGATTAAATAATCTGAAAAATATTCTCCATATATCCAATCATAAAAATATTAAACTTATTAATGAGCTTGAAATTATATTAACTGAATATGGTAAAATGGAAGTAATCTCGCATAGCCAACTTATTGATTTAATAGATGATTTTTTGGAATATGTTAAAGATAATGATATTCCAAAAAATGAAATTTATTTGTCCTTAAATGAATGGGCTGATGATATTATTGAAATTTTATAATCGTTCCCCTTGAAACTCTATCCAAGCCACTTTAACAGGTGGTTTTTTATTCTTTTAATAATTTCTGCAACTGCTCAACTGTAACATCAATTGTTCCATCATCCACACCTTTCCCATTTTCATTCAACATTCGTTCATCTATCAACAATTTACCAGCTTTCTCATTAACATCTAATAAACTTAAATTAATTTCAGTTAAATTCTTTAATGATAATGTTAAAACTTCATAATCTCTAGCAGATTGAGCCTCTATTGCCATTTTAGCAAGACTATCAATCACCTGCATACCTTTTGTTGATAATCGTTTAAGGTTGGCTCGAACTTCGGCATAATCTGTAATACTGTTTAATTTTATGTCAGTATTATTATGTGTATGAGTGACTATATCCATAATGGGTGTAGTTTCATCAATGGTTGACAGTTCTGAAATATCAAGGAATTCTGCTATTTTATCGGACATTTTTATATTATTATATGGTTGGAGGATGGTTATTAATATTTATATTATTATATGACTAAGTTGGTAAGTTGTTGATATTGTTGAATAATTAAATTCATTTAAAATAATTGAATAAATAACTAGACAATAATGAAAATAAGAGTATACTTCTTTGCATGTTAAGCAATAAAGCAAACCAAACTAACAGGAATAAATATTATGACTACATTAACTAACGCACAATTAATCAACCTAAAAATTGAAAATATTAAAACATTAGCATCTAATAAAGGTTTATTTTTCAACACAGCAAAAACAAATAAATCAAATGGTCTCGCTATTCATCGTGTATATATTTCAACTGAATTAATTTCAAGATCTAACAATAAATCTGTAGTATGGTTGAATGAATGTAAAAATTCTGAATATATCACACCAATTTATTTATTGGATAATGCAATGTCATATTTAGAAAATATTAAATAAATAATAAGTATATAAATTTAAATCATCATCAGAAGCCACTGTAAAAGGTGGTTTTATTTTGTCTAAAATTTATCCAACTCCTGCCAATATCCACATTCTTTTAGCTTCCATCAGCATCAACTTTCTAACATTAATTTTATACTTCGACTCTACCATTATCTCATCAAAAATATACATAAAATTAATACCACTATATAACAATTTCATAGCAATTTTATCCATCAATTTAGTTTCAATATTAAATAGAAATTTTGTAATACCTTTATCGCCTTTCTGTACAATATAATTATATAAAACTGGGATGCACTCTAAAAAGTAATTTACTGTAGGAGTTCCTATTAAGCCTTTTTCCCAACGTTTATTATTATAGTCGTACCCATCTTCCAAATTTCGGTTAAGTAGGCTTAAATTGTCTATTTTGACCTCTTGACGTGATATTTTCATATAGGATGCAATATTATCATGAGTAATTTCATTATAATCTTTAATATCATGGTCATAATGTTTAACTGCTAATGATTGTGCAATATTAAGATGGAGTGCATTAAAATCTAATCCAACTAATTCATTATTATTTAATTTACACATATTGCGAGTGATAGTTGGTATCATATTAAATGATGTATAAATTCTGCCAAACTCTTCACTCCTTGAAAATATCAATCCAGTTGTTAAATATAAAAACACTTTTTTAATGTTTTGAATGTTTGTATATTTAGATTTGTCAACAAGATTTCTATAATCATTATAATTTTTATATATTTTACCTTTGTTACTTTCACCATTTTTAACAGCCTCATCTAATCGTTTTTCAACTTCTTCAATGGTTGGAAATTGGACAGTATTTAAAGTTTTTAGTGTGCTTAATAATAAATATTTGTATGGATATATATCATCTTTAACAGTTTTAACTATTTTTAATGTGCAAAATTTAATTTTATATTTTAGGACGAATGGCGATAATTTAATAATTTTACCTTGGCATGTGGTCATCTTGCTAATAATATTATCATTTAATTTATATTGGTTGGAGTGTGACTTACTTTGATAATTTTTAACTTTGATAATAATTTCATTGTCAAGTAATAATTTTAAAAGTTCGGTAAATAATTTAGAAGTAAATATCTTTCTGCCAACTTGCACGTTTATTCCTGAAACTTCATAAATTTTTATGATATTATAACCTTGTTTATCATCTTGCTTTAAATGGATAAAGTTATGATTTATAATAAGATATAATAAATTTGTGATTTCAACTCGGGTTAATTTTGGGTAATACTTCTTAAAATTATTAATATTCACAACTTTTAACTTGTTATAAATAGTATTATTGATGTATAATGATGGTTCATCCGATAAACGAGTTTTATATTTATTTAATTCGCTTAAAAGAAGATGTTTAATAGAAGTTTTGTTCATGCGCTGATCGCCATGGAGAGTGAAACGAAGGCGATTAGTCCCCGATAGGCGATGCTGTTTAGCGCATTCGTAGTTGAGAACGAGAGTGAACTGACGAAGAAGGTGAAAAACAGCTCTCATCGCCGTAAAGGTCATTTGAGGTAGTGGTGTCGTAGTTCATCGAGTGAAACGATACTTGTACGAAGACGTCACGGACGCAGGACGAATCGGGGCATCGAAGATTATAATTAGTCCCGTTAAGCTTTTGCCGCGAACTTGGGCTGGGATGCCCAAAATGAGCTTTCGCAAAAGTAGGGACTCTTACGATAGATGCCTTGTAATATTTAATGTGAACATGTTGGCTAGATTGGTAAAATGTAATTACCTTTCTAGCTTTTTTATGTTTATGATTTATGGATTTCTTTATATTGTTTAACTTTCAAACATAATGTAGATTTTGCAATTCCCATCTCCTCCGCCACACTCGAAAGATTGTACCCACCATTTAGATATTTTATTGCTAAATCAATATCAATTTCTATACGCGGGCGACCTTTAATACTTTTTTTCAATTTAACTGGAATATTCATTTAATCAACCTTAATTATTATCAATAAGAATTTTAATTATATCATTATTTATATGAATACAGGTTAAATTGTCAATATTTTATTAATTTATTTTTAATATTACTTATAAATCAACAACTTACATTGTAATATTTCTAATTTTGGGTCAAATCCCACGAAAGTTTTCATTAGTAAATGCTAATATAGGGGGTCTAGCTGTCATTCTAGTCAACATCTCCAAAAATAAAAAAAAGCAACATAATAGTATTGCTGTATAGAGCAGTTAATCATTTATGATTTATATTCCTATCATTACCATAGTGAACTATATTGTTTAAATATTATTCTATATTGTTATTATATTAATTTATTATTATTCTAATGTTTGATTATATTATTCTTTAACCTATATTGTTTATAGTGGTATCTATCTTGATATCATCATGTTTATTGTATTATTTGTTATGTTCATAGTCATATTTCTTATAATTATATATTTATTTATTATTAATTTATATTTGATAAGATTTCCGCCATAGTAAATATACGATTTAATTAGGTTAAATGCTCTTAAATGGAATTATTATATTAAATTGATAGTAGGCTATATTTAAATTATTTAACCACTTTAAATAGCTTAATAATGTAATTAACTTTATTTCTTTGAATTATCACACGCAGGCGTAAGCCATAATGTAATAAATATTAACTGTATTGTTAATTTACATATAATTATTTATTTAATTTGATTAAATTTATTGTATTATTACAGCTCCTTAATTCACATTTATTATTTAATTATTATGACTTCAACTGTTCAACTTGTTAAACAATTAAAACAATCTAACCAAGATTTTGAATTTTACCCAACTACAACTGATATGTTAGATATTATTACTGATAATATTTCTAAACATTATAATCAATTTGAAGATAGTTATAGATCTAATAATTTCCATGATCGTGAATATTATTCAATTTTGGATATTGGTGCTGGTAATTGTGTCGCTTTATTACACCTTGCGGATTATATTACAATTAATAATATTATCCCCAATTTAGAATTATATGCTATTGAAAAATCACAACTTTTAATTGATAATTATATTACTAACCCTGATAATGATATTAGATTTATTGGTGCAGATTTACATTCATGTTCATTAGTTGATAAACCTATGGAAATTGTTTTCTGTAATCCACCTTATTCGGAATATGAACAATTTATGATTAAATTATTAAATGAAAGTAATTGTAAATTAATGTATTTAATTGTACCAGATAGATGGAAAGATAATCATGAAATTAATGTAGCTATTAAATCACGTAAAGCAATTGTAACTGTAATTCATTCTGATAATTTCTTAGATGGTGAACGTAAGGCACGGGCAAATATTGATATTATTAAAGTTGATTACACCTCAAATTTTAAAGATATTAAAATTAATTCGGTTAAAGTTAATCCATTTGATTTATTATTTAATAATTTTGTGGCTACTCATGATACCACTAATCAATATAATGAAGATATTGATAACACTAAATCAAGTGAGGATGAATTTGCCAAACGTTTAGATAATGAAATTGTAAAATGTCAATCAATTGTGGGAGCTTTAGTCCAATTATATACTAGAGATAATGACAAATTGTTTAATGTTTACAAACAGTTAGTACAAATTCCTAAAGATGTACTTAAAGAGTTTGACGTAAAATTAACCAATATTTCAGATACTTTAAAGAAGAAATTATCATCATTAAAACGTCAATATTGGACTGAATTATTTAAGAATTATACACCTATTACCAAACATTTAACAAGTGTAACACTAAGTAAGATTTTATCAACAATGGATAATAATAATCAACTGGATTTTAATAATGAAAATTGTTATGCAATTACAGGAATGATATTAAAAATTGCTAATCAATATTACGATGAACAGTTAATTAATATTTTTGAATGTATGATGAATGACGCTTCAACTACTGCATATAAAAGTAATAAGAAATATTTTGATGAATATAATACAATGTGGAGAAAGGCAGATAGTTATGGTGCTGTTACATTAGATTATCGTATCATTTTGACTGGTTATACAAGCTATTATTCACAATATGAATGTGATAATCATACTAATTTACCTGAACGTGCAACTAATTTCATTAAAGATATTATGATTATTGCCGAAAATTTAGGATTTAATATGATTACTTCATGGAAATCTTTATCATATAATGACAACTCTATTCATAATTATTACTGTACTAAATATGATAATGATGAACAATTTATTTTCATGGCTGTGCGAAGTTATAAAAATGGCAATTTTCATATTAAATTTAATCAAGATTTTATGAAATTATTAAATGTTCAACACGGTTTATTGAAAGGATGGTTAAAAAGTAGAGATGACATTAAAAATGATATGCAATTTAAAGATAAGTCCATGAAAATTAATGATAATGAAATTGATTTATTGATGAATACAACTACATTTAAATTAGGTAAAAATGATGTAGATGTAATGAAATTGCCTAATCTGAAATAAATAGTTGACAATAGTTAAAAATTCATTATAATAGTATTTATCAACTTAACTTAATACGGATAATATTATAATGAAAAATATTATGACAGATGCTTGGAAAATATCAAATATAGCATCAGTGAAATATGGTTATCCAGCATCAACATTTTTTAAAGCTAGTTTAAAATTAGCATGGAAAAAATATAAAATCTTAGCAAAACAAGAATATCATTTTAATAAAGATGAAACTTTTTTTAAAGTTGTAAAATTGTCAACATTAAGTATTGATGATTTTACAAGTTATAATTTATCAATGGCTATGAATGATACGCAAGATTTTGGATATTTAATACGTGTAAATGAAAATACTTTAATATCATCATTTATTGAAAATAATAGATGTTACATTTCAAAAATATTTAAAAATGGTAATATAAATTTATCATATTATGATAAAAAAGTAAATAGATATGGCATATTGAAATTAAATAGTGGAGTTGATGTATTGATTGATAATTATACAAATACAATAACATTTAAAGTGTATATATTTAATAATACTAAATATGTAACAGATAAAGATTTTACTATATTGAATACATATAAAAATGTTGATGAACTATATAATAAATCTGAAATAAATAGTTGACAATAGTTAAAAATTCAGTATAATAGTATCCATCGAAGCAACTTAACCAATTAGGAAATATGATGGATACTTACATAGCTTATCATTATAGTGATAGTAAAATTAGCAAATTTGATAGTTCTAAATGTGATGGATTATGGTTTACTGATATTGAACCATCTGATAATGAATTATTAGATGGAATCGGTGCTAATGGTTTATCATATTGTCATAAATGTGAAATTACTATTAATAATGACTATGATGACGGTTCAAATGGTCAAATTGATACATATGATTGTAAAGAAAATCTAATTAATAACAATGCAGATGGTGCAATATTAAATTATGATGGATTTACTGATTATGTAGTTTTATCATCAAAACAAGTAACAATTTTAGAAGTAACTGAAACTAACCAATAAAGGTAAATATTATGAAATTAGCATTATTAAACACTTCAATCTTAACCTCTTTTGGCGTATTTGATTATCGTCAAATTACATTAATCCAAGCTCAACAATTTGTCAAAAATAATGATATTACATCAGCAATTGGTCATAGTTCAACCGCTGAAATCCTTACTAAATTGTTAAAAATTGACGTAAAAGTTAATCGTATTCAATTTGAGCAAGATGATGAAACTTAATGTATTGTGTTCAAATTGAAAAAACGTGTGCCAGAAGGTAAAATTTTAACCGTTTCAGAAATTGAAGAATTTGGATATGAATTTGCAGTACTCACCAAACTAAACTTTGCTACTCATAATATGAATTATTATAAACCTGATGATAATGAAAAATCTAATTCAGTTTATAACCATAGTATATTAGCGTAATACAACATTTAATATGATAATAATCGAGGTTAAATTATGAAAAATAATATAGAACAATTAATTATTGAATGTGAAGTTGATGAAAATGGAAATATTAAACCGTTTTCAGGTAATCGAAGTTTTAGTTGCATTTCTCCAACACAAGCACAATCATCTATTTCATATATTGAAAATAAATTAAAATTGAAACATAGATTATTATCATATAAAATAACAAAAAATGATGAAAAATATATTAAATCTATTGGTAATGAAATAGATGATTTAAATTTAGAACTTCAAAAATTATACAAATTAATCTAAAGTAACATCCATCATAATATTACTATACCCAAATAAATGTAATGTAGTTCTATATACATAATCATTAGTACAAGTTCCATCAATTTTGGTATAGTATTCTTCATTTTCAACTGCTATTCCAGTCTGTTGATAAGTATAATCAATATCTCCATCTTCTGTTAGTGGATAATATAAATTCTCTAAACATATCAAATAGTTAGTAGTAAATTTAACATTAGGTGTAGCGGTTGACAACTCTGTTAATACCATTGATTGACCATTTAATCCTATGAATGGTTCTTCATATAAATCAACTTTTAATTCCTGACCACTGTATAAATTAACATTATATTCATGGTTGGGAATGTATGAAGCTTGACCATTATAAAATTTTAAATCTAATAATAATTGTGGATGAATTGTTAAATCTATGTTAACTTTCTGACCATTATAATTAATTTTAGGTTGTAATGCACTTTGAGTTGATAATCCATCAAGTACTGAATATTGACCATTGTAAGCGAACCATCCGAAGCAATCCTCAATTATTGGACTGCTAAATTCAAATCGTACTAAATTGCCACTAGGTCTTAAATATCCATTACAAAATCTAATATAATATTCACTTTCTAATGCTAATTCGAAGGTTTGACCTGATTTAGATTGAAATTCATGTTGCCATGGTGCATCATCTCCTATAATTTCACCATCATTATAAACAATATCTAAAGGAGGATTACCAAATAAAGTATATTCATTATGATTTAAAAATAAATTCTTACCCATAATTCCACTATAGGCAGTTAATTCAAATCTAGCAGACGTTGCCAAATCTATATCAATTTTATGATATCTTTTATTTCCACTATCAGAATAAAATTTAATATCACTTGGTCTAACGTCAAATATTGTACCAGTCTCAACATTTTCTAAAGTATGAAAATTTAACCCACCTAATCCACCACTGCCATCATATAAAGTTTGACTGCCGATAATTGGCAATGGTAACAACACATGATGAATTTTAATATCATCAATAACTGTTAAATGTTGTGCAGTATAATTAATTATCTCAAGCTCTTCTCCAAGGTGAATGAATATTTCATCAATGGTTGAAAGTTGACCATTATAATTAACAATTTCTAAGGTTGCAGACGTTGAAATATTATCAATATTTGATGATTGACAATTAAGGAATGTTACATTTAAAGTAGTTTCAGTTGATAATTCTGCATAACTTAAGACACCATTATAATTATTAAAATAAAATAAATCTTCATCTAATATGAAAGGTTGTAACGTGTCACCATTTAAGAAATTATCTAAAAACATTGATGATGATGGTTGAATATCTAAACTAATTGTGGTATTATTACCACTATATCCACGTGTAAATAAATTAGATTGACCATTTAAAAATGTGGTTGATAATTGACCACTATAATTAATATCTTCTAATCTTGCCAGCTCTGGTAAAGTTAAATCAGAGTAAACCAACTGACCATTATAATTAGAATTTAAAGGTAATGATTTAGCAGTTGATAAAATTGTTGTTAATTGCTCGCCCGTATAACCAAATAAAGGTAAATTTACAGTAGTGTTTATGTTATCTAATGATGAATAATTGCCATTATAATTAATAATTTCTAATGTTTCAGCAGGGTTAATTGTAACGTCAATTATGGTATTATTACCATTTAAAAATGTAACATCAAATGAAACACTTGGAATAAGATTAAAATTGTTGAAATATGAACCAGTTGTAAACGGAATATCTAATAATTTAACTTCAAATGTTAATAATTCTAAGGTTGCTAACGTAGAACCATTTAAATTAGTGTTTAATTCTAAATTACTGGTGGTTGATAATTGTGCATTTAATAGGTTTTCTCCACCAAAAAAAGTAATATCAAGGTGGTCTGCTAAATTAACTGTTAAATCTGTATAACCATATCCACCATTATAATTATTAATATCTAATAATCGAGTAATTGACAATTCAACTGTGGTATTATTACCACTATATCCATTAATATTATCAAGATATAAATCACTTAGTAATGTAACGGTTAATTGTTGACCATTATAATTATTAATGGTTATTTTGGGGCAAGGTAAATCATTATATAAAAAGTTATGGGGAACTATTGTAAATGGTGTAGGGTTGATATATTCTTTACAAATAATAAGGTCATAGTTTAAAACTATAGGTACATCTAAATCACATTTAAATATTGTTGAATTATTAATTACATTAGGTAATATATCATAATCTAAACAAGACTCATTATAATCAATTTTGGTAATTACATTAGGTTTGTAACATAATGGAATATTATAATTAATTATGCTTGTGTGGAATAATTCAACGGCAAAAGACTGCCCATTGTATCCATTTAATATTTTATTATCACATATGCTTAACGTGTAATCAAAATCAGATGAACTTTCGGTACATAAATAAATATTACGTTCAGTAGTAAATTGTGGGAAAGTTTCTAATATTAAATCTAATGATTGACCTGTTGATATTATTATATCATTACAAATATTATCATAATCAAAACTTGGTAACGGTAAGCCACACAATCCAATATTATAATTAGTGTTACTATCTATTTTAAGACGTTCACCTGAATAACCATTAACAATCCCTAATATTATGGTCATATTATTTAAATTTGAGTATATTCAGCAGGTGTAATCATACCATGTACTCTATAATTAGTAGTGTTTGAATTTGGTATTAGTGATAAAATATCTAAGGTGCGGTTAGAATACGTATAAAATGTAAATTCACCATTATTAATATCAGACAATACTTCACCCTTTAATTCACCAGTTAATGTATCATAAAATCTTACTTTAGCTTGGATACCTTGCCCTTCTAGTAAAGTGTATCCAAATGTTTTAAATCTAGTCGAATAATTAAATCTATGGTTAATTTGTAAAGGTTGTAGTGCATAATTATAGATAGCTAATTCACTAATAAATCCATCTATTGAATTATTATCAGGAGCTGAACCCATCATATGAATTTGTGAAGGTTTAGTATTTGTTGATAATGGTAAATATACGGATGAATTTTGAATAATATTATCAATAATTAAATCAAGATTATTGCCAGTTCGTACAACTACTAAATGATGCCACATATTATCATTATAATTTATAGTATTATCACTAACAATATGATTATTTTTATCTTCATTAATTTGAATAGTACCTAATTCTTTAACATTATTATTAGTATTAAACCAAATTGTTAACCCTTTCCATGGTGGCTCTTCTTCAATACATTTAAATAATACTCCCATATCAGTTGATGCACTTTTAAACCAAAATTCTACTGTATAATCATTTGAAATATTTAAAAAAGGTGTTAAAAATTGATTTACTATAGATAAAGTTCCGCCATTATTAAAAAATGCAGAAGAACTATCAATAATTTTACTAGTGGATGGATTATTAAGTGTGAAATTGTCATGATATTTACCATCATAACCAACTGTAGCACTAGCAACCTTCAACAATTCATTATTATCATTAAATCTAGTATATTGAGTAGGTTTATCAAGTAAAATAAGTTCATTGTACCTTTTTAATTGTTTATAATGATTTGATACCATTTCATCATTTAAAACTTTATCGTATATTGCAACTTGGTCAATGACTAATTTCTCGGTTTGATAATCTGTTACAGGGTTATTACCATCATTAGCCCCAATTCTCCAAGGTGAATTTACATTTAAAATTGGTGTATTATCAATGTAGCCGTTTACAACCTTTTCAATTAGTTTACCATTTAAATATAATGATAATATTGCATCATATTCATTAATATCAGTTTGAACCACTTTATACGTGATAATACAGTGAACCATTGCCTCATATAATATAGTTTTAGTATTTTGTGTAAAATTAATATTAAATTCATTATTTAAAAATTTTAATGACATTACATTATTTGATGATATTTTTAAATCTATTAAATTCTCTTTAATAATCAATGGGCTAATAATAGTTTGATATTGTCCAACTTCACCAGCATCATCAATAGTTAACGGTTTATCTTTATAATATAAAAATTCTAAGGTAAAATTATTATCATTAAATTCATAATCAGAACTATGAATAGCTTCTAAATAAGCCTTACTCCAATCTCCATTATATTTTTCATTTTCGGCAAAGATAATTGAATATTGATTAACAGTTTCTAAATCATTTAAAGATTGATATTCTAGTCTATAATTATCGCCATACGACACCAATGGATTAGTATTTAAAATTTCATCAATAATATTATGATTATGTAAGGGTTGACTATCTAAATCAAATGTCCAAAATGATATAGGTTCATCATTTAAAATAGTCTGCTTAAATGTTGACATTATAATTAACCTTATTAATTTGTAGTATATTATTATTTAAACTATAAAAATCAGGTTTAATAGGTATAACCATAAATGAAATATAATCACTATTTTTAATACTATCAATTCTAATATCATTTAATTTTATAATACCAGCAACATAATCAACAGTGCCAAAAGGTTGGATTAAAGATTTCCATGCTTCGGTAATATCGTCATAATATTTAATATAAATTAATTCATCTGCATCATAAAAGTATGACAGTTTGCCATTATAAGTAAATTCACTACTCCGAACATTTTTAATTGAGTTTGTAAAATTAATAATATGAGTTTGTGGCACGGTTAAAATTGGAATAATCCTTTTTTCAAGTTGTATATTATTATACGTTGAAATAATTGATTTATCATTTTCTAATATTAATGAAGTAAGTTTACCATCCGAATAATAACCTTCAAATTTACTTACATTTTCAGCATTATATTTATCAATTATTGATTGTATCTTACTTTGGATTTCACCTTGATTATCATTTGTTAATAATGGATTATATTTAGTATTATTTTCAAGGTTAATGTAAATAAAGTCAGCATCAACGATTATAGGATTAGTGGTAATAACATTATACAATTTTAATAATGATTTAACTTTATCCTTAGCTTTAGATGATAATACATTACCAAATTTAGGCTTGATAGATATGAATACACTGCCATATACTTTTGGGTAATTATCTTCTCCACCCCATACATTAATAGATGATATATTTTCATACTTTTCTAATAGTATTGTTTTATAGTCAAACTCTTTTACAACTCTATTTTGTCTTCTATTATGATGTGGAATATTAAACCTTAATTCTTCTAAAGTTTCAGCTTCTCGTCCACCATCTGACATTGAAATAGTTGTCAAAGTAATATTAATATTATTACCTGTTAAACCCGCTGGAATATTTCCATTGTGGAAAAAGTATTTAGCATCATTACCAATTTCACCATTGCTTTCAACGTATGATATTTCTATTACATTATTATGATTTAATGCTTGACCATATACCCCATTTCCAAAATGTAACTCATAATTCTCATCTTCATTGACGGTTAAAAAGAATATATTACTTGTGCTGTCAATATTCATAAAGTCTGATGCTAATCTAAATATATTAAAATTATCAGTTGTTAAGTCTGTCTCTGTTGGATAAACTTTAACTCTAATTGTTCGATAATCAACACTTTTTGAAATGATGTTAAACCGTTGATTTATAATGGTATTATCTACAAGATATTTATCTTCTATGAATTGACCTTCATAAATCTCAACTTTGTCACTATGATAATCATATTCACCCGTCCTAACACTTTTATTATATATATATAAATCATCAATAATTATAAAATTGCGGTTGTCATTGGTTAACTGTGAAATACTTTTACTGGCTGTTGCAATATTACCACGTTTTAATAATATTTTATTATCAATAGCATCATCGGTAAGATTATTTACATATATTTCGACTTCCGCCACCGCCGCCATTTTAGAACGTGGAATATAATTTACTAATTTTGATTTACTATATAAAGATGATTTAAGTCTTACACTATCAATAAAACTTTCACCCGCTAGAAAGTGTGTATATAATCCACCATAATGTGCATGGTAAGCAAGTTCAGATGTTATTACATCTAATCCACTAGCAGTAAAGTCATAATCTGAAAATTTTGATTGAGTTTTAAGAAATTCTATAAGGTTATATTTAATTTCTTCATAGTCTAAAGATTGGACGGTGAGATTAGATTTCATTAATAATATTGATAATGTTGTTATAGGTTGCTAATATTTATATAAAGTAAGCAGATATTTATTACAATTATAAATTTTATCAATATTTTTATTACTTTGTTCGGTGGTAACTTTATAATTATCAATATGTGCAACATCCAACGTTGATACTTGTGTGTTATAATAACCATGATTTAATAAGGTTAAAGGAGATAACCGACAATCCCACCAATATTTTATAGGTTTATTAAATGTGTTGAATATTTTATCGTGATAACCTGTTGCATTTTTACCACAGTATTCAATAAGGTGATTGTTTGAAAATGACATACAATATAAAATATTATTATTTTCATCATCAACTATACTTATTGTTGAATTATAATTAATATTAGTCAATCTAACCTTATTATCTTTTATAAATTTATCAGCTTGCGGATGGTCAACAACTATTTTATTATGTTTACTACTTTTTAACGGTAAATTATTTAGTATATGTTGGATTACATTATCTAAACTATTGATAATTTCACAATCATGATATTGTAATAATCTGAAATCATTTTTTAATGCTAGATTGAATTTATTTTGATGATAAAGCTTATCTTTTTTACCCTGTTTATGTGAATGATAATATAAACCATTAATTTCAATAGCTAAATTATAATCAGGTAAGAAAATGTCAAATTCTAAGGCAGATTGAGGGACTTTATAACTATGAACACATTTTATATTTAAATTGGTTAAACGTTGGATGATAAGGTATTCATGAGACGATTTATTAGATTTAATAATTGGGATATTATGGTAATGTAATGTATTATTAAATGATGCAGGATGTACACCAAATAATTCAGCACATATTTTACTTTTACGGTGTAATTTATAAGCATACTCAACAAGTTTCTTATCTCTAAGAATTTTTAATTGTGGTTTATATGATACACATCTTGTAGTGTTATATTGTAATAGTGGTATATTATCATCATCTTGTATAATATTTAAACTTTTAACATATTTTCCGATACCTTTACGATAAAGATTGTGTATTTTAGCAATATCAGTAAATGATTTTTTATTATGGATATATTCAGTTAGGATTTCATTATGGAATAGTTGATAAATTGACATAGTTTATATTATGGTATATTAATATATTTAAGGTTTTAATAGTATATACCATAATCATAAAATGTAAAGGTTAAAGTTTATTATGATGTGTACTAATTTCTATCATGATACAACCTTTATTAATTGATAAATGTCCATAATTTTCATCAATTAATAATATATTGTTAAAATGGTTAGTTATTAATAATTCACCATTAATTTTATTATTGTATATTCTAAATTCTGAGATGTGACCCCATATTGATTTAGGTTGATTAAAATTTATATTATTATTGTATGAATATTGCACAATTTTAGTACCGTCTTCCCAAGGTTGACAATCTTGTTTGATATTCTTAGACCAGCAGGCATTAGTAACAGGTAAAGGAATAATAACCCGTTCATAATTTGTATTAATCGTTGAAACTTCTTTACCATCTTTAGTAAATAAAGCAATGTAGCCGATAGTTGACGAGTTTATATTAGTGGTGTATATTTTTGGATGGATTGTATTCATAATTTAATTGTGTTGTATAGTGGATTAATATATTTAATGTCAGTTAAACTGATGCAAAATAAAAGCCAACTTGTTTAAACGTTTTACCAATCGGAGAAACTGGTAATGATTTTAAAAATGGTGATTGTTGGAATGACCTTATTGTAATTATTTTATTATTGTTCTTTTTGCACCATGATGATATTGATGTTGGAGAATTAATTAACCCTTTTGAATAATTTACAGCAGATTTAGTAGAATTAAACGTTCCCCATGGTGTGATATATAATGAATTAGTTTTACGCTTAATTGGATTATTTTTAGTTTTAATAAATGAAAATCCAATATCATTATAAGTTTTACCAAGTGGAGATGATGTTAAAGATTGTAAATATTTTGATCGAGTAATAGATCTTCTTGTGATTATTTTATTATTGTTATGATTGCAAAAATTTACAATAGTTCGGCTGTGTATAATATTATCACACTTGTTAGATGCTTCTGTTGATGATGAAAATTTACCAAATGGTGTTTGATAATATCCTGAAACTTGCCAATTTTTATCACCTATGTGAGATTTTGACATACGTTCACGACTTTCTTTAGATACAATTTTACCTTTATGAGCTTTACTCATTTTTAATCTACTTTCGGTTGACATTGTATAAGGTTGTTTAGGTTGGCGATTATCATATTTATTATTAACACCCTGTAAATCTATAAAACTAAACCCAATTTCTTTGAATGTTTTGCCGAGTGGCGATGGTGATAATGATTTAAGGTAATATGACTGTGTAATATTTCTATTTGAAATAATTTTATTATTGTTTATACACCAGTTTGATATAGTTTTAGAATTTATACCTGATACATATTCAGCTTCGGTTGAACCATAAAAATGACCAAATGGTGTAATATATTCACCTTTATTACATGGATTAAGTTTTCCACTTTTTATAACTGATAAAATATTTTTATGTTGGTATGAAATTATTTTATCTTTATTAGCAGCGGATATTTTAAGTTTACTACTTTCCAAATGTCTGATAAATTGTAAATTAAATTTCCAAACTTTAATAGTTATAAAATTATCACACTCATTTAATTTATCTTTACTTGTATTCATTAAAATATTAAATGCCATTGCCAATTTTGATTTATGGATGATATTATTAGAATTTTTAACCAATAAATGGTGTGCAATATAATGCTCTTTAAATGTTAATAATACTAAATTACTTTTATCGTTTGAACCACCTAAACATCTTGGTAATATATGATGATTTTCAAAATATTCTAATTTAGATTTTTTGCGGTTTTTAGATTGGGCGTTAGTAATTATATTATTATATAACTTTTGGTAATTCATATATTTTAATTCGATTGATTAAAGTGGTATATGAATTATACCTTTTATTAAAATAAGATATAGTATTATATTTTAATAAAAGATGTTTATACGTTAAATTAGTATATTAGAGTTTACTAACATGTAGCCACAGTCACGCGTAAAGAATTTTGTAAAATTTTCGGTGCACCATCACCATTATTAACACTTTTACTTGTTGTCAAATTTGTAACATATAATAAATTTCCACCAGTTGCCGCATCGTATAATCCAGCTCCAACAATTACCCCCCATGTTGAACTAGGCACTCCGTATGTAATATCATTCGCATTACTATATTCCAAACCATTTACATTCCATTGAGCTAATCCAACTGCAACAGCTTGTCTACTATAATTACTACCACTGGTTGTAACTTCTACACCACCTGTACCATCTAAATTAGGATTAGTGGTAAATAATGCAACATAAATATTAGTTAAATTAGTCCAATCAATACCATGAAAAAGTTTCTTCATTTGATAATGATGTAAAAAGTCGGAAGTTGTAGCAGATGGCATAGTCGTAAATCTCAATATATTTGTATAAAAAAGGTTAATAGTAATTACTAAATCTATTATATATAATAATTTATATTACTATTAACTCTGTAGTGGTTTATTAATATTTATAATGTATCTTTCTTTTCCACAAATTTATTATAATGGGTTTCAATTTGTAGAGGTGTTAATACATGCTCATAAATTGCTAAATCATCAATATGGGTTTCATGTTCTAAATATGTACTAACTAAATGGTCTTCACAATTTCCAACAGTAAATTCATTGTTAGAATATACAATACTGCTAGACAATGTTCCACGTGAAACATTATTAATAAATAATTCAAAGTTATTATTTTCACATATTAAAACAACATGATTAAATTTACTATTATTATAATCAAATGAGGTAGCATTAATACTTACAGCCGAATTATTGAGATAACATTTTAATACTCCACCCGCTTCTAATTGTATTTTAAATGTACCAGTTGCTAAACCTTCATTCCATTCTGAAACTATCACACCATTAGTTGCATGATTATTAATAGTCTTAAATGAAAATTCAATACTCCATAAATTAGTAGATTGCGGATTAACATGAACATTATTATTAAAAAGGTAATTATTCCCTACAACTCCTTGATTAATAACAATACTATTCTTATCATATATTACACTACCATTAAGGGAAAGATTATTATTAATATTGTCCAACTCTTCGGTAATAGTTTTTAATCTGTCAAAAGTGTAATAAACTGTTGCATTATCATTTAATATTGTTGATTTTAATGTAATAGCACTGGTTGTGAATGACCTTTTAGCATGTTTATTAATATCTTCAATTGATAAAGGGTAATCATAAATAGCAACGTCTGAAATATATCCATTATAATAATCATCACCACTATAAGTAGATTTTCCAATATAATTTAATGTTCTTAAAATTGTTACAGGTAATGAAGTTCCAGCAACTGTTGATTGAAGATTACCATTTACCCATAATTCTTTAGTAAAATTAGGTAATATCCTCATAACATAATGTTTCCAAACTCCCAACTCTAATATATTTGATAAATTAATATTAGAACCTGTTCCAGTTGCATCAAATTTTAAATTATTAGTTGAATTATTACGATGCGATGAAATACTATTTACACCATTAGCACCACTTGCAATTTCAACAATTCTACTATCATTTTTAACTGTTTCATCTTTAGCCCAATATTCAAATGTTAACCCATTAGTAAAATCATTAAACCCATCAGGTAAATCTATAAAACTATCAACACCATCAAGATATATAGATTTACCATTTATCCCATCATTATCAAGGGTATAACTTGTACCACTTATAATACCATTGCCAATAGTTCCAATACTGTCAATAATATTTACACCTGAAACATCATTACATTGATAATACGCCAAAGGTTGCATATCAATAATCATTTCTGATACATTTTCTTCAAATTGTTCTTCAATTAATTTAGAATAAGTTACATTTGAAGCGTATGAACCATGAACAACTATATTATTTGTAATATTGTCATGAGTTGGAGTGGCAATAATATAAAATGATGAATTATCAATACCTTTTTTAAGATTAATATCAAAATTACCATTTATATCAGTTGCTGATTGATGAATAATTTGTTTACTTTCTTCATCCATAATAAACATATTAGATTGAATGTTATTATTATCAATAGTAGTTTCACCTTTAAGAATATCAGCAAATCCATTAAATAAATATTCAAATATTGTCTTACTTGTTATATTATCAGCAAAGAATGAAATATGAATATTACTAATATAACAAGATCCCCCGTAAAATCTCCAATTTTTACCACTTAACGGTTCATAAATAGTTGGAGTAATAAAAGTTGTATCTAATTCACCATCAATATATAATTCATTTTTTAACCCTTCACGATATAATGTTACAAGATGGTATCCATCATTTTTAACTTTTTTAGATGATGAATAAAATGTATATAATAGATCTTCACTTTTATATGCAACTTCAATATCACCATATGAGAAATTGCCATTATTAGAGTTAATTTTAATAACAAATTCATTAGTATTATTATCTATAAATACACCATTATCTAACATACACAATCTATAAGATGTTGTATTATTAATATTATGCACAAAAAACGATACAAGAATATTATTCTTATTGATATTTAAACTTGTATTTACTGTGGTGTGTTGGGATGTGAATTTAGTATTATCAGCCAAATAAACACTAGAACTATGTATATTATTTTTATTATATAAATTATCTATAATATTGGGTGTAATATTCTCACTACCAGTATAATCTAATGAATATAATGAGCTTGTCAATTGTCCATCATAATCAAGAAATAAATTTAATGGTTCATAATCTGTAACACACGTTCTACCCGTATATGAAATATATTTTATTACACTTCTAAAATATTCATCTTTAATCATAATAGTAGGATATTGCAAGTATGATATTAATTCATTATTAACAATACGATTAAATATCATTAATTTTGATAATACATAATCCATATTGCGACTTGTTCCAGCATCATAAAAAAATCTATTATATCCAAGTGTTGATGGTTGATAAAGTCCAGCAGGTTTATTATTAATATCAAATTCTATTACATTTGAATAATAAGGTGTTGATAATGAATTAATATTACCACTATTTCCACCAAGTTTAAAAGATTTTATACCAAATTTACGCCATAATTGAGGTGATTGGTCAGCATTAGTTGTATTAAGTTTAACTAATTGATTTCCATTTCCATCGTATGACCATGTTCGAGTATAACCATTTTCACCGTTCCACCCCATACCCTGTTCAAGTCTCCAAGCATTATTATTTTTATTTAATGCAAATTCATATATTTTAAATGGGAATGTGGTATAATTTACATTAAAAAGCGGATCACTTATTCCACCTTGAAACATAATACAAACATTATTATCAATAGTAAAATCTAATTGTAAATCATTATCAATAGTAAAATAGCCACCTTGAGGTATAATTACACCATTTTCATTATATTCATTTTCTAAAGTTGTGCTTGAAAATTGATTAATCGGAACACCTGATAAATATCCTTTAATATTTCCACCTTTAGTGCCTTTATTTTCAATTGGTAAAGATGGATTAAGATTAAAACTATCTGCAATATTAAAATAATACAATGGTTGAAAATCTAATATACGTTCTTCAACACTTCGAGTAAGAATATGTGAAGCTTTATCAAAATTTTCATAATATTTAGTAACTGCAATATCATTAATATAACAATCGGTTGTTAATGTATCACCACCTTGACCACCAATTCTAAAATTGGTATTTGATGATATAATAGGTGATCCATTATTAACAGTACTTATACTATTATTAAATCCTTCTAACCCATTGATTTTAAATGTAATATTAATACTATTAATACTTAAACTTATTCTATTCCATCTTCCTGAATATGTGATAATATCATCTAATAAAGTAAGTTCTAATAATCCTGCATTAGTTCTAACTTTAGCCATCAATGAACCATTCTCAAATCCAATAATAAAACTTTGATTATTATACCATTTTGATATTATTGGTTTAAATCCTATTACGGTGGCAGTTACCATTAAATTAAATGATATAATACAATTTAAACTTGTTAATTCATTATTTAAAAATGTCGTATCAACTAAATCAAGATATCCACCTCTTAAATTTATTGATTTTGATGCGAGGTTATGATTAGTTGAACCATTCTCTGCTAATATTGCATTATTATTAACAAGTGTATAATTTAAATACTCATCAAATACATTGTTATTACTATAATTTTCAGTACGCCAAAATGCTAAAGGTTCAGCAAGGTCAATAATTTGTTTTAAATTCATAGTGTAATATTACCAATTCCGCGAGGTTGTAATGATGATTTATCATTTAAATATCCAATTAAAACATATTTATTAAAATTTATAGGATTTCCATCATTAAAAATCATCCAATTACCATTAATATCACTATTTTCAATGTATTGTATGGACATTGTATCTTGACTTGCCATTAATATTTTACCATTATCATCTGGTGTACCATTTAAATTAATATTACCATAAAATATTTGGTCAATATAATAATTAATATCAGAAATGTACGTTAAAGTTGTACTGTTTATTGCACTATAACCATAATAATTATCAGTCGGAGTAAAATTAATAATATCTATTAAAATAATGCCATCAAATAATACCCTTAATTTATTGTTTGATATAATAATTGTTATTTTATACCATAAATCATCATTAATATTTAAAATGTTAAAGAAATCTTTCTCAAATATTACACTATCGTAAGATGGATTGCCATAAGTCGTGATATTAACAATTCTAAAGTGTAAAGTTGTTGCAGTTCCATCAATTCGTAACGCTTGACCAGTTCCTAAATTATCACACCCTAATAAATATTGGAATTTAAAATTATTACTTTGATTAGTTCTAAAATATGTGGTAAATGTTTCATTTGAAAATCTAGTTAAATCTTTACTAATATAATCATTTTGAGATAGCTCTAAACTTTTACCATTGGCTTTAAATATTGATGTATTTTCAACTACACCTGAATTAATATCGTAATCTGTTAAATCGTTTAATTTAGTAATCATGTTTTATTTAATATTTATATGGTATAATCATGTTTTAGAATTTATAAGGTAAAATGAATATGGGGAATATTAAAATTAGTGTAGGTTATGGAATTTATGAACATGATAAAATCTCGGCAATTATTAAGTATCAAGATGAATGTTGTAATATTATTTATTATAGAAAGGATTATCATAACCTTAAAGATTATTTTAATTTAAAACTTGTAGATTTAAACAAATATGAAAGACTTATTAAGCTGGAACATACACATACAGTATATTTTAATGTTGAGGTAACATACCACCTCGTATATCAGTATCTAACATTATATAAATATATAATTACTAAAGGTGACATATTAAAATTTTATTATAGTAAAAAACCTATACATCTTATAAAATTAATGGATTTATTAAACTTATCTCATGATACGGAAATAGATGCAATTTTTTATGCAAATGATGATACCTCACTCAAATTTCAAATATTAACAATCCAATCAAATAATGATATAAATAGACAATTTTTATGTAATTTTAATAAATTAACGTCATGGTTATATAGTCAAAGAAAATTAAACACTAAATTTATTGAATTTAAGCAAACTTTATATAATACCAATAAAATTATTGAGGTGCAATATAAACAATATTATTTTGACTATAATTACTTTAAACAAATCAGGTAAATAAATGAAAGCTTTAAATCTAATGGATGATAATTTATACATTAATATTATTAATTTGTTAAAAACTACCCCGTTAAAAGTTAGAAGATTAGAATTTGATACTGATTATCAATATATTAAATTTGACTTGGTGTTAGAAAATTATGATAAATTCTTTATAACCATTGAACGTGACCATAGCATGACAAAATATAAAATAAATTTCAATGGTGATATTAATGCACATGAAAGTGTCATAGTTTATAATTTTATATTAAGTCTTAAAGAGGTGCTTGCCAATGTTGAATAAAATTAAACCATTAACCAATGATGAAATTAATAATATTTTCAAGTTATCTTTTTCTCATTTTAATATATACAAGATACTAAATATTAAAAACTGGATAAATTTATAAAAATAGTTAAGAAAATGTTATCGTAGGTGCAGAACAATTTAAGAATATTTTACTATCTGAATTTTGCCAAATTGAACCACCTGATTTAATTTTAATATCACCATCAACTTTTAATTGGTAATCACCATGAACATATTGATTTAAATTCCCCATAATTTCATTATTTGAATTACCATTAACTTTAATATTTGCATCTCCTTCAACCGTAATATTAACTTTACCTTTAACGTGTAAATTATCATCCTTGAATATCACTTCATATTTATCATTTTTAACGTGAACAACTTTATCACCATTGAAATGTTCTTCTGTAAATGTGCCACTTGGATGATAACGATGATATCTAGCCTGTTTATCACTATCGTCAAATTCTTCAATTATCCCACTTTCAGTACTTTTTACGTGATTTTTAGGGTATTTACGATAGTTAGGAGTGGCGGGTTGTGAAAATATTACATTAAATGCAGTTTGAACATTTAAATCTTCATTATCTTGTTTAACTTTAATAATAGTATCAATAATATTATCATTTCTAGCCAATCTATTAACATCACTTTCATTTAGAAATTGTGGTAAAGGGTATTCGCCATTAGGATCATTGAAACCTTTTGAATTATCATTTATAGTAGAAACCCCGTGCAAAGAACCTACTATCATAGCTTGTTGACAATCTTCACCATCCATGAAAAATCCCCACACCCATGAACCATTTAATAATCCAGTTGGAGATTGACCAATTCCTGACATTGATGCACTATTTATTGATGATGAAACACTTGCCCATAATAAATTTTCACTTGGAATTAATGTTTTATTATCTGTATGATATCCAATAATTCTAACTTGAACTCTACCCAATTTTAAAGGGTCATTAATTCCTTCAACTACAGCTTGAAACCATAGAAATTGAGGGAATGAAAATTTGAAACTTTGATTATGTAATATATCCATATTAAGATTTATAAATATTTACACAATAAATTAAATAATATTAATAATGAAACGAATAAATATATACATAGTACATGGTTATAATGTATCAGATGGTGGTAAAAATACAACAGATAAATTAATTCCACTATTTCATGAAATAAATCAAGATAAACGTTATAATTTTAAAAATTTGAATATTTGCGAGCTTGATTATAATCATTTTAATTTAATTCAAGCTAAATTAGCAGATAAACCCATTGGTAAAATTATGTCAGAGTTGAGTAATTCTTTATCAAGTGGCGATATTAATATATTTATCGGTCATTCAAATGGTTGTGCAATATTACATCATGCTAGTTTATATGGATTAAATAGTGATTTATTTGTTTACGTTAATCCTGCTTTGGATTGTAAACTATCACCCAATTCAACTATTAAAAATGTTCAAGTTTGGCACAATAAATATGATATGGCGGTCACTATTGCTAAATATATACCATTTACAATTTGGGGAGATATGGGAAATGTTGGTTATGTTGGTAACGATAAAAGGATGATGAATAATGTTGAAAATGTTAAAGGTCATTCAGCAATATTTAAACCTGAACATAAAAATGAATTATCGTTAATAGTAAGTAATATATTTGAACACATTAAAAATAGGTTAATATAATATGCCTCAAGTTAATTCAAGAGCAACATTAATAGAATATTGTAAATATAGATTAGGATTTCCAGTTGTTGAAATTAATGTTGATGATGACCAAGTCGATGATAGAGTAAATGACACTATCCAATTTTATCAAGATTATCATTTTAGTGGTACTACTAAAGAGTATTTTATTTATACTTTAACTCAACCTGATATTGATAATAAATTTATTCCTATTCCCGATGATATTATTTATGTTAGTTCATTAGTAACTAATGATAGCCAATCCAATTTACTCAATCCAATGGGAGACCCTAATATATCATTTTCAGCTGGTGGAAATTTATTTAATGGTTATGGTGGTAATAGTAATACGAATACTGCAACATTAAATTCATATACAGCAGGTGAAACAGGTTTTGACATTGCATCATATTATTTAAGTTTATCTCATTATAATATGATTAGTAAATTGTTTGCAACTGATGAAAAATATACACCTATTAGATTTAACCGTCATACAGATAAGGTTTATATTGATACAGACTGGTCAACATTAAAAGTAGATGATAAAATTGTATTAGAATGTCTATCACGATTAAATCCTGATATTAATACGGATGTTTATAATGACAGATGGGTAAAACGCTATTTAACTGCTCAAATAAAATTACAATGGGGAACTAATTTATATAAATTTAGTGGAATTTCAATGCTAGGTGGAGTAAATTTAGATGGTGATAAACTTTACGATCAAGCTAGGCAAGAATTAAACCAACTTGAAGAGGAGATGCAAATTAAATATGAATTACCACCAATGCCATTTATGGGATAATTTAGAATTTGGTGCTACATATTGAAGTATGTAGGCTATATTTAACGATATTAACCGATTAAATCATGTATTAGAGGAAGGTAAATTATGAACCATAGAAAATACACTTTAATTGCTAATGTTATTATAGACACTATTAGCTAGTCTAACTTTATTATAAAAACATGGTAAAAATAATAAAGATTTAAATATGGTACGCCATATTGGACTTGAACCAATAACCTAAACATTATGAGGGTTCTGCTCTACCTTTGAGCTAATGGCGTTAAAAACTTATAAATCTGTTTCATATTTCAATTGTGTTGATATTAATGTAGCTTTATGTGAATAATACCCATTATGACTATTATACGCAACAAATTGTAATGTTCCGTTATTAGTTTCAATGTTAACAAACATTGTAGAACATTCTTCCATGTAAATATCCTCCATATTTTTATTAAAAATATGGGTATTTAGTTCATCATCAACAATTATAATAGATAACACATTAGAATTAATAAAACTTTTAATTTCATCATTAGATATAAAATAACCCCAATCTTCACAACATCTTTGATAATTATCTATTGATAATTCAATAATTTGATTACTTGTTGTTATTTTATAACCAGAATTGTCACCATTTTCAAATTCAGTGATGTTTTTTATTGTCTCAATTTTATTCATGATAATATGTTTCATATAATTAATGTAAATATATTCTACCACAATCACTAAACCTTTCAATATTTATTTGCATTCTAATTCAAATTTATCACTATTTTCTAATTGTTTGATAATAATTTCTTTATCTGCACTCCAATTGTTATTTATACATATTCTAAATTCTTTATCGTCAAACACATCAGGATAATCAACTAAACTAATTCTAACCATAATTAAATATTCATTGCCATTGGGCTGACTTTCACCATTTTTATTAATATCATACCAAGTAAATGAAGGTAATAAATCATTATTATATTTTATACAATCTTGTTCAGGTGGAATACCTTTTATAATGCCATTATTTTCAAAAGTTAACCCTTTTGGTAAATCCCCATAAAGTAATTCAAATTGGACTTCACTATTACACGGCTGTGGAATATAAGGTGCAAATTCAAATGTTGAAAGTTGTCCGCAATAACCTAAAATATTAGTTAAAATAATACCATCATATTCAGTGTGTATTAATGATACGTCATAGTTAGTTACGAATAATCCAGCAGGGTATAAATTTTCTAAACATAATAGATATTCTCCGACTTGTGCATCATAATTAATAACATTATTAAATTCAATTAAAAATGAATTGCCAACTTCAACTAATGTTTCACCTTCAACCGCATATAATAAAAGTTTTACATAAGGCGTAGTATTATTAACTTGAAAATTAATATTAATAGTAATGTTTTCATTTTCAACCACTGTAAATAAATAAGAATTTATAGTTTGATTGAGTATACCTGAAAATATAGTACTATCATTAATATTGATAGCATTGACAAGTTCGCATGTCATATTAAACTACACAATCATTAAAAACTGTTCCAGTGAGGCTACCATTTAAATCATTTAAAATTTTATCAGATTGTATTACACACAATTCCAACATTGAAATATAAAAAAGGTAAACCGCATTAATTACATCTTGATTAGTTTTGTAAATTGGGGTTTTTATAATAATATCTACACTATTAAAGAAATTATTTAACTGCACTTTATCTAATTCTAAATATTTCCCGATTACAACCTCTGGAATACCATGTTTATTTGCAATATCAATAAATTCATCATTAATATCTTTAATAATGGTAATTACATTTTGATGAATTAAATTTCTTGGCATATCATCAAATAATGGATCATCATCAAGCCTAAAAATATTATCACTAATAATATTAAACTTAATTAATAATAATTCCTTAAATATCAACTCTTTACATTTATTATCTAAGTGTAAAGTATTAATTTTAAAATTGAGCCAATATGTCAATTTAGATTGCAACATATTTTTAGGTCTATATATAGAAGTCTGATTATTAATATATTTTTTAATGTATTTTCGTAATGGTTTAAAATATTTAATTAATAAATATATCAAACCCAACAATACAGTAACAATAGCCCCATAATTTTTAAAAATTTCAACAAATACAACTTCCATAATAATTACCTTTTATTTAATATTTATAAAATTTCATCAATAATACTGTAATTATCATCAATATTAGCATTTTGTGGATTAACGGTGCTAGTTAAAGTTTCAAATATTGAAGAGTTGTCAAAATCTCTTAAATTTATAATAGTTTTCTTAATTAATGTCGTGCCACTAACTTTAGAATATAAATATCCTTTAACTGTAAAATCCAATGTCCATAAGATACTCCTACGTTCTTCCATCATTCCACCAGCTTGAACATCAAATGCAGGACTATTTAATAATATATCAATCTCACTTTCCATATCTAATAATTCATTATCAATAACTGTAACCACTAGATTAGGTGTAAAATATGGTAAAATTTGTTCAACAATTCTTAAACTATCATCAAACTTGCGGGTTGCAATATATAAAGAGAAATTAAATAAATATGGTACTCTATTCAAAGATGATTTAGTTTTATCATCATTTAATAATTGAACCATAGTATTAGTTTTACGTTCACTATCATATTCAATGCTCACCAATTCATAACCCATCCGTGGTAACGTCTCTTGAATATGGATATTATCTTCTTCAATTTTATCAATTTCATTAATTCTAGTGATAAATTTCTCTTTTGGATAATATTTTAATGGTATGGGTATAGTTTTAAATATTCCATTGGTATCAACTCTATCAATTTGCAATTCATTGAACAGAGTGCCAAAAGTTATAATCATTTTACGAGTATTATTATAATAGAAAGGTGGTTTCATTTTTTATAATTATTTATAACGATATTAACGTAACTATAGATTGACTATATTATAAAATACTAATATAATAATCAAACTTATCCAATTAACCATAAAAGGTATATATCATGAAACAACATTTACAATATATAAATACACTTACATATCAACAAGTTAAAGATATTTTAATTAAAGGTGGGGCAGAATTATTAACTTTAAATAGAGTTAAAAATATTCATTATTTGTTGTATATTACTTTATCAACAGGTCAGCTTATATGAATTAAATAAAGTCAACCATTATTAATTTATTATATTTAATAATGGTATTAATACTTAAAATTGCATAAATACAACTCCCCACAATACTAAAAATAATAAAGTTGAATAAATCGGTATATTTTCATTGCCTAAATGTAATTCCATCATAATATAGTAAAATAAATCACTATTCATTATCATTTCAACAATTAACATATAGATAACTATTGAAATAATAAAACTTGATATGAATATCATCATTGTTGAACTACTTTATATAATTCTTTAAATGTATCATCATACCAATGCGGTTGAGTTATTGATGATGATTGACGTGACACTTTATTAAGTCCATATTTTAAACCTTTATCTGTCACACTCCAAAACTTTTTACCATTTTTTCTAGTAATCTGCTCTAATATTTTATGACTTTTAGCTAATTTATTAAAGGCGGTTGCAGATATTAAAACTTCATCATTGTCAGATTTATGACCACTGTACGATTGTGCAACTTTGGCAGATATACTTGAAGTTGAATATGATGGTAAAGCTTTAATAATATCTGGAAATTTAGCTAATCCATTTTCAAACATATTAATTTTATCTACACCTTGAATATTAAATTCATCTGCTAGAAATTTTAAACCTTCTAATTGTTGGGTTAGTGGATTAATAGGTTGAATTGATTTAGGTTCTTCGATAGTTTCTAATTCTTGCCATCTTTTGATAATTGTATATCGAAGTTTTATATTGTAACCTGAAATCAGGGTTAATGTTAAATTTTTATTAAGATTAAAATGTCGTCTTTCTATATTATTACCATCTTTATAAGTTGCTGAATTTAAAGGACTATCCAAATCTGGATTTACAATAATCAACATATTATCAATATCTCGTAATACATGAGAATGTGTTTTACCTGTCAATTCAGCAATTTCAAGTGATGACATGGTTTGAATATCTTTATCAGTTTGTGTAATATTTGTAATCATTATAAATATCTCTTATTAATTATTTAAAGGTGTATTGGATATTATTCATAATAAAATAATAGCATTGTTTTTAGCTCTAGTAATTCCAACATACATCAATCTAAATACTGTATTTCTATCATATCTCCAGTTGTTTAAATCTGAAAAATCTAAATATACATTATCTAAAGTTGTACCTTGGAGGCGGTGTAATGTGCTTGCATAATTATATCTTACATTGGCATAAATTTTCTGCAATGAAAAGTAAAATCCCCATTGTTGATTGCGTTTATTTGCATTAGGTTCGTTCTTTGCTTCATTTTTAACATTATCCAAAATTTCATTAAAATCGTCATAAGATTTACTATCTAATATTTTATATTCAAGCCCATCAGTATCTAAAACTTGCCAATAATAAATCATATGTTTATCATCAAACATTAATTCACATTCGGCGATGGTGGATACATCTGAATTAAGATGTATTAAAGTATCATTAATTTTATTATCAGTATATAAAGTAGAATAAAATAAATATTCATCATCAACAACTGTACTATTTACAGGATTATTCATCAATCGTCCACGCAAGAATGTATTATAATTATGAACAAATTTATTCGTATATGTTCCAATTTTATAATATGATTTATCTTCAACAGCTCTGGTTAAAAATTCAGTTCTATTGTGGATAACTTCTAAATTTTTAAATAAACTTTTATTGATTTTAGGATAATAATCATCATCTTCAATATATTCTTTCAAAAGTGTTGAAGTGGCAATAATTGGATTATCTTTAACCTGCCTTACAGTTTCCTTTAATCTATATTTATCCATATTTAAAAATGGGTTCATTTTACCCTCATTATCAACTGGTTTAAGTTGGAAAATGTCACCAATTAATATAATCACTTTTAATGTATTATTTTTATATCGTTCACCGCAATATCCAAGTAATTCACTTGATACCATACTCCCCTCATCAACAAATAGAATATCAATAGGTGTGATACGTTTTACAGCCTGTTTATCCATTGCTAAATCATGTTTACCAGTAAAAAAGTTTGGTACTAATTTCAACCTTAAAAATGAATGAATAGTTTTAATATCATTATCAAAATCAAAGTTATCATTCATGTTACTATTTTCAAGGGTATTTTCTAATGTATCCTTAATTACCTTCACCGCTTGATGAGTTGGGGCAGTAATTCGCAACTTTAAAGCTAAATTAGAATAATGATGAATTAAATGTGCAAGTAAAAATGTTTTACCTGTTCCAGCATGACCAGTTAAACTTAAAATGATATTATTTTTATCACCATTTAAACCTAATTGAATATCATAGATTAAACGATTAAATACACCTTGTTGATGTTCAGTTAATTTGTTCATAATTTATATCTCGATTGTAATTACATAAAAAAATAGAGTATATAACATGATAATTACATACTCTATTAATAGGTTTTATCTATTAGTCTATCTAACTGTTGATAATGTTACCACTTTATTATCAGGTTTAACAATTTTACTTTTATTATAAATGATATCCACCATTTTAGGGTATTCATCTGATAATGATTTAATAGGTTCTAAATGAGTATGCCTAATATCATCATATTTAAACGTAAATTCATTATCAGTTGTTAAAGTTAAATATGGGATTGGAGCAGATGATACGCTATTATTATTTTGAACGTCAACAAATTTAATTACATTTTTTAACGTAACACCAATATCATCATATTTATCGTCTTTAATTTCTTCACCTACGACTGCTTCACCTGTGGATAAAATTAATACCATAATTGAATTATTCATTATACATCACCTCCAAATTTACAATATGATGAATATTTTTTAATAAACTTTCGATACTTTTTAGGTGGTTTAGTGTATAAATCTTCTTTATGTGGAATTATTACTGTATATTCATTATCATAATAATTATTTAACACTTTTTTAATCCATTTTAAATAATCTTTTAAGTCTTCATTAATTAATGTACAAGGAGTGATGTTAATTTCTACTTCATTGTCACCATTTAATAAGATTTCATCTAATTCATTATCTTTATAATTTTCTAAATTAATTTGCATACTTTATTTACCTGTTGAACCAAAGCCGCCATTTCTAGTAGTTTTAGTTGGTTTATTTAACGTTTCAATATAGCTAACTTTTTCAGTTTTAACTATTTCACATTGGGCTATTCTATCACCATGATTAATAGTATATAAAGATACACTATTATTAATTAATGGTATAAAAATCTCATTTACATAATCACTGTCTATTACTCCTTCACAATTAATTAAATTAATACCAAATTTGATAGCTAATCCACTTCTAGGATGAATACGCATAGAGTAACCATCTGGAATATCAAATATTAAACCAGTTGGAATTAATGCTCGACAGTTTCCAGTTAAAACCATTGCCATTTTATTATTACTTTTATTTAACATTGGTTGAATATCATGCGAAATATTAGAAGGTAAATATCCTTTAACTTTATTATGGTTGGTTAAATCTGCTCTAATATCAAAACAAGATGAACCTTCTGTTGCATATTCAGGACGTTGAACATCTTTATTAATTTTATAAACTTTTACATTAATCATTATTATTTGTCACTCTTTTTAAGTACTGTAATATTTGTAATATTTTTATTATATATATTTGGGTTATCGCAATAAACAAATCCCCATTCTTTTAACATTTTTATAATTTTTAAAACCTCTTGGAAATTAATGTAATTTAGAAAGTTTGATTTATTTATATCAAATTGTTGATTTTTATGAATAATATAATATTCATTGGCAACCTGTAAAATGAAACAAAGCTGATAAAATTCATCATCTGAATTAAGTTTACCCATTCTTGATAACATTTCAAACGTTTGTTGATGTGGAGTAGGTTTATTATTGCTCAATGGTAAAGTTATTTTTATCATAATTTATATTTCATTTCTATGGTTGATTATTATAAATATTATATCACATTTAATCTACTTTGTTGCAAATTGAACAATCTCTAATAAATCCATTACCATTATGGTTTTTGCATAAAGAAATAGTATTTAATTGTGGGATATCAATAGTAAATATTCTCCAATTATTTAATATAAAATCATTAATATAAATAATATTATCTATATTATGCTCTCCAGTTTCAATATCAAAAAAATGATAATACTCACCAAGTTTTAAATCTTCTGATTTTGTTATCTCTTCGCTCATAATGTCACCTTTTTGGTTAAATCTTCAATAAAATTAAAAACTGTATCAATATTACCAGTATTAACTAAAATATCATTAATTGATTTAGCATGCTTTAAATTGCATTGATACAACTTTGATAATTTTAACACATTGCTATCATATTCAAACTGTTTTTTACCCCATTTAAGATATTTTATATTGGTTAATTTTGGTATATTTTTATACAGAAATAAATAATGGTAATAGTTATCATATGTATAAGTTTCATACTTTGAAATCTCATTAATAATGGGGATGCAACTTTCTATAAATGAAAAATATTGAACCAATAAAAACGGCTGATAAATATCTTCAATTGCTTCGGGTGATAATAATGGTTCTTTATATTGAATATTATTTATGATGTTAAAAATTGTTAAATTCGCCACCTAATTATTTAACCTTTGCAATTCAAGTAAAAATGCTAAAATGTAAATGTCTTTATTGGAGCTTAAATTATAATTAATATCATAATTTCGATATATTAATATAACATTGCCATAGTTTTCAAATTTAAATACACCTTTATCATTTTCGTAGAGCCAGTTTAAAATTTTATAGAATGTGATGTCTGTATTATTTCCAACCCACAAACGTAATTCATTATAATTATTTTCACATTTTAATAAATCTTTTAATTCTGTTAATGAATTTTCAAGTACATTATTTACTGTATTATCATTTAATTCTCCGTCACTAATATTAAGCTGAATATTATTAAGTATTCCACGCATATCAGGATTAAATTTAGTGATAATTTTGTTTAGTGTTACATCATTATATTTAATATTTTCAATATTTAATATGGTTATCAACTTGCGCCTAAATTGTAACATTAAATATTTCTTATCTTCAATACTATAATTAAATTGTATTAAAGTACACCTACTTTTTATGGGGTCAATGATAATATCACTATTATTACAAGTTAATATAAACCTTGCAACCTTACTATACTTTTCAATGAATGAACGTAAGGCAGGTTGGGTAGATTGTAAATTCATATATTCAGCTTCATCAATAATTACAACTTTTATATTATTTGAAAATGATGCACTAGTAATAAATCGTGTGATATCTGTCCGAACTGTATCAATATTTCTATCAAGAGAGCCATTAATTAAAATATATTCAAGGTTTAAAACTTTACATAACATTATAGCAATAGTAGTTTTACCTATACCCTTTTCACCATCTAAAATAATATTCTGAATTTCTTTATTGTCAATCATATTCTGAAATAATTTAGTATATTCAGGTGTGAGTATACAATCTTCTAACGTTTGTGGTCTGTATTTTTGACTAAATATAAACTCATTTAAAACTGTCTTAATTTTATTATTCATAATCTATGTTTCGCTTTGGTTACAGTATTAAAACAATTATGATACATCCAAGTATCATTTATTAATTTTGGAGTGTGGATGTCTATTACATGATGTAAATCACAATCTCTAAACATGAACCGACCTGTTAATAATTTTGGTAAATATATCAATTTTAACGACTTTGGAAATCTTGAAACTTTGGTAATATTATTAAACATATTATCACCAATTTCTAAATTTAATAAACTTGGATTAAATATTGAAGGAAGTTTACAATTTTGGAACGTTGCATAACCAATTTTAAGATTTTCTAAGTTTGGATTAAAATTATTAGGTAATATAATAGCACCATTTTCAACGTGATGGATATAATCACGATAAAACATATATGAACCATCAATCAAATCTTTAAATTCTATTGATGGTGACATTAATAATTCATTAAAATATAAACAAAATTTATCACCTGCCCAACTATATTCAGTTTTTAATGTATTAATATTTTTATTATTCAAATTACAAAAATGGTGATAATGTGAATAATATTTATAACCATCAATATCAATGATATACATAGGCAAATTGAATAACCCTTTTTCTAAATAATGAACAATTTTAACCTCGTTGATTTGCATTTGATAATTCCTTGGTCAATTTGTCAATAATAGTCATAATCTTAATTTTATCTTTTTCACTTTCATAATTATATTCTAAATAATCATCAATATCATTTATGGCTTTAATATATAATTTTAAATATTTTTCATTCATTCAACCATCCCCGCAATATAATAAATTACACCAAATTCATCATTTATTAACGTTATCAACCGTTCGCCAACTTCAACATCATAATCACAATTCAATGTAATAAAATTTTCTATAGGTAAAGTAATATCAAACCTTTCATTTAGTGTTACTTCTATTTTACTTGTATAAACTGTTTTATTAATGCCATCATCTGAATATAGTTTTACTGTAATTTCATTATTATAATTTAGGTTAAAATTAATAAGATTTAATCCCATTATATTGCTAACCTTTTTATAATTTGATAAAACTTCATGTGATAGTTTAAAACTATCGGTCATATTCTCATAAAATTGTATCATATTGTTCCATTTTATTATTTCATCATCAACATCTTTTATTACCAGTGCATTTGAATAATGATAACGTATTTCATCACCTTTAATAGATTTAATTATCATATATTCTTTTGTGAAATCTATCTCACAATCAATAATTCTAGCACTTGTTGAGCTTATAGTTATTATATTAATAAATTCAGCTAAATTTGCAATAGAAATTTCACTTGGTAATGGTTCTGATGATAATTTATATTCAACTCCAAGTCCCCCCGCTCGTAACATTGTAACAATTGTATTATCTGATAATATAGTAACCCCTTCATTAATACGTGAAACATTTTTAAGAATTTCATATAATTTTAAATCTACTTGCATTGAATTATTTACCTGTCGATGATTTGAATATAAATATTATTATACATACATCCAATAAATTAGCTTAAATATTATGACTTTTCCTACTCGTTTACATCAGTATTTTGATATCACGTTACCTCTATCTGAAATTGTAATTAAAATTAGACCTTTTAAACATTATGAAAGATTGGTTTTACTTACTGCCATTACATCCAAAGATATTAACACGATTAATAATGCTATAAAAGATTTGTTGTCAAATTGTATTAAAAATGATGTAAATATTAACAATTTTAATACATTAGACATAGAATATATTGTATTAAAATTATACTCAATTTCTGTTAATAATGTCATTGATATTGAGCATATATGTCCAATGTGCCAACATAAAACCAAGCTTAAAATAAATATTGATAATGATATTAAATTTATCAAAAATAATGTAGATAATATCATTAAATTTGATGATACTTTAGGTGTAGTTATGCAAGAATTATCATATTTAAACCATAAGAAAAGTTTAGAAATTGAAGATGAACTAATCCAAAATAAATTTATTGTTAAGCATCATATAAAATCTGTTTTTACTGGCACTGAAAATTATGAAATGAAAGACCTTGACAATTTTAATAATCTTGACAACCTTCTTGAGAGTTTAACCGATGCAGACTTTAATAAAATTTATAAATATATTGAAAATCCAAGTGTATTAAAATATCAATATAAATTTAATTGTAAAAGTGAAGAATGTAAAGAAATTGGTCACATGAATGAAATTATATTACAAGGATTGAATGATTTTTTAGCATAATGTTTAGTAGTAATGAATTAGTGGGAATGTATAATTTAAATTTCCTACTGATGGATAAATTTAATTATAATTTAGAATATTTAGATAGTTTAATTCCATACGAACGTGAAATATATATTAATTTAAAAGTGAGACAACTCAATGAAGCAAATAAAAAATAAATATGGTCGATTGGATGAAGCAAGCCTAGTTAATGTTGATATTAATGATTATAATAATGCGAGGATTAGGCGTAATATAACTAATGTTCAACAAGGTAAAATTAAAAACCTTGAAGAACGTTTAGAAATGTTAGAAAAGTTGGTAATTAGAAACTCTAACTATCCGATAACACAATTATACAATTTTGAAATTCTTTAAAATATCGATTTTATGTAATTATTCATGCATTGCCCATCTTTTATATTAGCTTCACGATGTTTATAATCATTTTTCCAGTATTTACAATTCCCACATTGTTTGTCATTATTCATAATATCACCTTGTGCTATAATTTTATTACTTTTTAAAGTTTTATTTCCCATATTTTCATAATTTATTACATCTAAATATCAATAATAACAACTTGTCCACTTTCATAAATACTGGAAATAATAGGCTCTAGTACAGTAACAATTTTACTATATAATTCACAAAAACTATTAAAATCTTCATATTTCATACCATTAATAAATTCACGCTCAATATCCGATATTTTAACATTTTTAAACACATCTTGACCATCGTCATTATAATTAATTTGGCGATATTTTAATATTAAAATTCTATCATCATATTCAATATTACCAATAAACTCAAGGTCATAAAAACCTTCAATAACTTTAGAACTTTCTTCCCACGAATTGGGTAAAATATACCCAACTCCAATAATAATTTTGTCTAATTTTGGTACATATTTTTTAAGTTGTTGAACTTCATCTAATGAAGATATATTATTATGTAATAAATTTCTTAGTGAACATGTGCGAGTGTATTCAATATTTGAGACATTGAGTAAAAGTTTATCTTCATATTCTATTAAATTCATAATTCATTACCAATTAGATTAAAAATATTATTATATCTTAAAATTATTCACTATGTCTAAAAATCACCTTACTTTCTTCAAAATCAAGATTACCATTTTCAAATTTAGTTCCAATATCATGTGGTTGCAATTCATAACTATCGGATAACGTAATTCTACAATTTTGAAATTCTTTAATGTTGGTCTGCTTATATTCCTTCATTATATATCGTATATAAGCATTCCAAATTATCGTACTAAAAAATGCTAGTGGATTGGCGAATTTATCTTCTTTATAATTTTTGCCATATTTTAAACTGTGTTCACATCCTTCCATAATTAAATCATCTTTAATATGGTGATAATTTATAAATTTATAATGAAAGCTTAAATTGTAACTGACTTTGTAAATAAGCTCGGCAAGTTCACGATTTTGTATAATTTTATTACCAGTTTTATAGTAATCATTTTTAAACTCCACCATTAAAATATGAAATCTTTTATTATTTATTGGTAATTTTTTAGGATTTTTAGTAGCCATAATTAGTATATTGTTATTAATATTGATGTAATTATACCACACTTTATCTTTTACATAATTCTACAACATTTTTATACTCATTTTGGGTTATATGATGTTTAATTGCAGACATTAAGAATTTACCTTTAAATATATCATCATTTATCGTATTCTTTTGCTCATCATTAGTAGGAAAGTTAACTTTACAGATCTTGCCTAATAATTTATTAATATTTACATTACCAGCAACGTCAATCATAATTAAATTACTATCAAACATAAATTGATTTATTTTTCTATTACTTTTCCAAAGCGGGCTAGTTGTATTAATTGTGGTTCGACCTTTGGATAAATTGTCATGAATTAAATTTATGGCTACAACACTATTTTCACCATTTTTAAGTATTTCATCATCATAAGTTATTGATTTTATTGTATTTTTATAGTTATCAACTTTTATAGTTTTATTAATATTATCAACATTAATTAAAGTATTTCCAATCTGTCCTGTTGATAAATTTCTAAGGATATCGACCTGCCTTATAATATTATATTTTTGAATACGATAAAAGGATTGTTCATCTTCTTTCTGGTCATTATCTCGATAACCAGTTTCACGATGATAAAATTCGATAGATTTATCTTGATTAAACATCTCCGAGAATGAATTAAATTTAAATTCACCATCATTAAAATAAAATACATAATCAGCAATATTGTCATTATTTAATGTAAATTTAGATAACCATTCTATAGCAATAAATGGTGACATATTTGGAATAATAATATCATAATTAATATGATTGATAATATTAGATGACACTTTACCTAATTTATTAATGTTAATAATATCTGTTACTATATTAAATGTTGTTAATTGACTATAAAATTTACTTACTCTTGATTTAATATCTATAAACTGTTGGGGTGTGCAAAGATGTATTTTATAACCATACAAACCTTTTTTAATTAGTAATTTATCTGATATAGAATAAATGACCATTTCAACTTTAAATTTACCTTTAATTGGAATGTCACTTTCTAAGACAATGTTTATTGTTTTACCTGCTATTACATTATTATTTTGTTGAATATTCATACTATCTAATATTACAAGTTCGGCAGATGGAACAGGTGTAAAAATATCTTGATAAATATCTAAGGTATATAATAATGATGATATTTCAATATTATTAACTTTAATTGATATATTTTTATATTGATTGGGTTGTGCTTGAGTATTAGCCATAGTTTTTATAAATATTTATAAAAATCCATGAATAATACATCACCAGTTTCAACTACAGACCCACTAGTAAATGCTATTTCATCTTATATTAAAAATAATGAAAATAATGAGAATAAATCATCTAATATTTTTAAAGAAGGAATCGATAATTTAACCTTTGAAGTTGGTAAAAATAATATAGCAATGTCTGCACAGATTAATCAATTATTAATTAAAGATAATAAAACGCGCAGTGAAAATATAACAGAAAAAACTTATAATAATAAAACATTAAAATTAGAAACGTTGAAAGTTAGTAATGATAAATTATTTAATGATAATGTTATTAAAAAGCTTGATAATATTGATAAAAGTATTAAAAATTCTAAAAATAGTGGTAATAATACAACTAATAATGGTGGCGTAACTGGTGGAATATTCGGAGGATTGGGAATAGTCGGAACTGGTGTTGTAGGTGGTCTTACTGCTAAATTTGCATCGAGTAGTAAATTATTAACTAATGGTATTTCAAAATTAGGTACAGTTGCTAAAACTATCACTAAACGTATTCCATTATTAGGTGCTGGTATTGAAAGTGTTACAGAATATAATCAAGGTGGAAGTGGTAAATCTGCATTAATTAAAGGTGGTGGAGCTTTAGCAGGTGCGGCAGGTGGTGCGGCTTTAGGTAGTATAGTTCCAATAGTTGGTACAGCAGTTGGAGGAATTGTAGGTGGAATAGTTGGAGGAATTGCTGGAAGTGGATTAATGGGTATGATGTTTGGTGATAGTGAAGCAGAAAAGGAACGTAATTTAATTAGACGTAAGTTACAAAATAATAATATTTATGATGATTATATATTCGGAAATAGTAAATTAAATACTGATAAGCTTAAAGGGCAATCTATCGAACAATTAACAGCATTAAAAACTGTAGATGATTTTTCAGATGAAGATACTAAAAATATTGATAAAAATATTCAAATTAAATTAGGTATTAATGTTGATGATAAGGAAGCTAAAGAAATATTAAATAACCTTGATGATATTGGTATAGTTGATAAGTCTAATTTTGGAATATTTAGTGATACCTCAATTGAAATTGAAAAGTTAGCCAGCCTATCAAATGAACAACTTTATGCAATGTCAACCCAAATTAAGGATTTTGATAATGATAAACAACGTGACCAACTATTTAATGAAATTAATAAACGTGGCAAGGAAGTTAAAAGGGTTGTCTCACCCCCAAAATTAATCCCACAATTGTCAAATGATAGAAATTCTAATGAAATATTAGGCACAAGTTCATCAAAATATAAACCATTATTGGAACAACTATCTAAAGGCGAAGGGACAGGTGGGCAAAGTGGATATGATGTTGAATACAATTATGGTAAACATAGTACCCATAGTAAACCATTATCAGAAATGACATTCAAGGAAGTTAAATTACTCCAACGTGAAATGGTTAATAATCAAATTAAAGATAAAAAAAGTGGCAAATTAAAAAATAATCATATAATATCTTCGGCAGTTGGTAAATATCAATTTATTTCAAACACATTAAAAGAAACTCAATCTAAATTAGGTATTAATGATGATGAATTATTCTCACAAGAAAACCAAGATAAATTAGGGTTGTCATTATTAAAAAGTATGGGGGGATTGTCAAACTATGAAAAAAGTAATAAAACTGATAAAGATAAGGCTAATTTTATTAAGAAAATGTCCACACAATGGGCTAGTGTAGCCAAAGATAAAAGTAATAAATCTTATTATAATCAAGCAGTTGGAACTAATTATAATCAATCTTTGTCAGCCATAAATAAAATTGATAATGTTATACCACAATCAAATGATTTAAATAAAGTTAAGCAGATTAATAAGATTGTTCAAAATAATGAAAATAATGAAAATAAAAAAGAAAGTGGAAATATTATTAATAATATCCAGCCAATAATAAACCAACAATCTACACAAGTTACATCATCAAATAGTGATAATTCATCTAGTGTGGACGTTGGTAATGTTAGAAATAGTGATAATACTATTCAAAGATTATCGGATAGATACCTCAGTCAATCCTTTGTTTAATTAAATTGACTTAATAAATCTTTTTCTTCTTGCGACATTTTACCATCTTTACCATTATCATCATTTTTAGATGCTTCATTATTATCATTTGATGATTTAGGTTTAGTGATATTCACACATTTTGATAACTTTTCTTCCAATTCTTCAAACGGAATACGAGCATCTCCCGTTGTAAATTCATGTAAAGCGTAACAAGATTTAGAAAGTTCTTCAATATATTCTTTAATTTTATCAACTTTTTCTTTTTCTTTTTTAATTTCAGATAAACCTTTGATATTGTCTTCAATTTTTGATGGAGCTTTAAATTGTGAACGACTATATTTAATATTTCCATCTTCTTTAAATGTTTGTAAGATGAAATCACAACCTGTATTAAAATCAGTAAAATTAATACCTTTAATATCAGCATCAACATTTCCCATCATTTGATTGATTAAAATATCTTGAATAGTTTTACCATATTTAAATAAAAATACTTTACCATTATTTTCAGGGTTAGTACCATCTTTAATAACTAAAACATTAACATAATATTCTAATTTACGTCTACGATTACGAATTTCACCTTGGACTTTTGTACCTTCAATACTTTTGAAAGCATCACCGCCGCTTTTGCCAGTTTTATCAATTAATGCCTGTTTATTATAATCACATACAGGACAATCTTCACCGTACGAGGTTGGACACATTTCATCAAACCATGAATTTTCCATAAATGAATGTACATAACGTCTAGCAAAAAATGGCATACTTTTATAAATTTCAGGGTGGTTTGTATGATAATACATTGCATCTTTGAAACCAGTTGGTAAAATTCTTAATACACTTGTTGAATTACCTTTTTCATCGGGTTTATATTGCCAAATACGTTCGTCACGTTCAAATCCAGTTGATTCCGCATTATTCATAGTTTCAGCTAATTTTTCAGCTTTATTATTAGATTGTTCTTTTAAGAAATCTTCAAAACTTAGTTCATTTTCACTCATTTTTATTACCTTTGTTTAATTTAGTTAATTTATTCAATATTGTATTACTTTATTTAATTAGTATTTCATAATTTGTCACCTTTTTTAAATAAATGATTATCTTCGGCATATTCCTTAATCTGATTACGTACATCAGGGTTTAATATTCGCAATAATTCAATAGGTTCTTTATCAATAACATCTGAAAAATGTATAATAGCTTCCATAATACTATAACCATATTCAAATTGTATCATATTCAACTTTATTTCTAAATCCTTACTCTTTGATAATGGTTTGGTCATAATTCACACACTTATAATTAGGGTAAAATTCTTTACAATCTTTAGCATTATTAAGGTAAAAGGTTTTAATTTTTGATTTAGTGTTAGTGAATATTGGATTACCTTTGTTTGATTGCTTAACTTGGATATTATTATACATTATTCGATTAACTCTTCAATAATTTTATGGATAATTTCGTGTAATAAAGGCAAATATTTATTACTAACATGTTTAAACATTTTTTCATTATAAATATTAATTGAATATACCAATTTACCTTTTTTTAGTGATATATTATCATAAGACCAAGATAAACCATTATATTCACCATCATTAAACATTAATACCATAAATAAATCATTATAATCATCTTTAACAATGGCAGTATCTATATTATTATAATTATCAATGATAATCTGTTCTACTTTACCAACATCATAGATATTCATAGTCATTTCTAATCTGCTCCCAACATCTAAAATTATTTTTAAATAGTAAATCATTATGAACTACATCAGTTTCATCTAATAATTCATTTAATTCCATTAATGTCGTATAATCATGAGTTTTAAATGGTTTAGCAATATGTTCAAAGGGTGATAAATGTTTAGGTTGCATTCCAATTAACATATTAAATATTTTATCAGCTTTTTCAATTGTATAATCTTCTTTACGATAACTTACCTGCGCGCAAAGTGAAACACTAATTTTAATGGCTTCATCTAACGTAACTTGTCGATCATATGCATAATAAACACCATCAACAAAATCAATAAACGGTAAATGATATTGCCCTTCTGTTAAATATTGAGGACTTGTATTATAAATACACTCTTGCATTAATTGTGCCAACTCTTGAATTTCGGGTTGGGCAGATTTATCAATTCTAAGTTTGAAAAAGTTGGTAAATTCTGTAGCAGTTAGGATAGTATTCATAAATTGATATGGTTCTGTTAATCTATTTACAATCTGCTTATGATATCCACTTTTATTAAACGATTTAGCATATTTCAATGATTTTTTACATGATTTTAACCATAATTCATCACTAATATAAGATATATCACTTTTACCAAATTTTAATATATTTGTACATTCTTCATCAGCTTGCATACCTGTTTTATTTTTACCCCAATGAATCGGATATGCAGGATTGTTTTTAATATAATCTAACATTTTATCAACTGGAATAGCTCTGCTTGATGATGAGTTACGACTAAATAAACGATGGGTTAATAATTCACCATGAATAAATCTATGGTAATGTAATTTAAATGTATAAATTGGCACATCAAAATAATTAGTAGATGCTAATACTAATTCAACTTTAATTCCACCTTTACCTTCTAATATCATTATATTTTACCTTATAATTATAAAACCCTAATTATAAACTATATATTAATATATTTCAAGCATAAAAAAGAGTGAAACACTAAATAAATAATGTCCCACTCTTATGTACATCCTTGCATAATTCATCCATATAGGTAATATTGTAAAATAAACAGTTTTATTATTATTAGTATATTTTATCTTACATAAGTATTTATACAGTATTTCAACTTAAGAGTAAAGTTTTATTATCTTTTTTAATGTATTCTAATAATTTATCACATTTTTCACATTTATACCTTGGATTATCTTTAACATGATGTCGTTGCGTATGTCCACATTTAGTACATTTATAAATATATAAAGGGGTGTTCATTATCATAATTACCTTGGAATGATGAGTTCAAAATGAGTACCGTCATAAAATGATGTATTTCTATAATCATCATCTAAAATATTTGACCAATTGCCGCCCCATCTAATTTTATATTTCATTTTACCATTTTCATACAACATTTTAGCAACTCCTAATACAATTCCTGCAAAATAAAGAGTATATTTTTTATCATATGTTAATTTAGTGGTATTTGCTAAGTACGGAACAAGATCAATAGCCTCTGATGGATATTTATTATGTTTAGATTTTGGAAATCTTAATTGACTTTTACCGATATCATATAAATGATTTTGTAGTGTTTCATTTCTAGTACCAGTGACCACCGTACAATCATGAATTTCAATTATTGATTTTGCTAATGTTATTAAATCTTGATTGCACGTATTCAATTTCTTTAATGATGTTTGTGAAAATTTAGCCATATTATCTCTTTATCTTAATTTAATTGTTGAATTAGTGTTATCATCTTTAACAGATTTTAAAATACTGTTTAAACCATCTGAAACTATTTTACTTTTACCAATTCTATGAATATCTACAAATTTACTAGGATAAAATTTTACTCTTTGGCGTGGAATATCACAAGCAGTACAGTTAATAATATTATCACGATTAGAAATTAAAACATTTCTTTCGATATTTGTATTACACTTACCACACTTATATTCATATATTGGCATAATTACTTACCTTTTACCATACTTTCAGGAAAGAATGAAATATTACCATCAATTACTTCAATTAGGAAGTCTGATGTGTATTCAGATAAACTTTCTAACACTTGAATTAACATTTTATTTCTATGTTTAATATCATATCCATCAACATACATACATTGAAAGAATTTGCGATAAACCTTACTTAAATTTGAAATACTAAAATCAGGTAGGCAGTCAGGATGATTATATTCGGGAATATCTTTAATATACTTAGTTAATTTAGTATTATAAGCCAAATTAATATACGTGTTAAATAATGGGTCATCATTATATCTAGTAATAATATCAACTGGTTTGGCGTTGTAAACTTCTTGTAAAAAGTAATCTAATTTCATAACATTTCCGACTGTCTATTGTAAAGGTATTTTAGGTTAAATTTAATAAAATATTCAGCCATTCTATTATACCGTATTTCATCTAATGAATTAATGTAAAGATGTAAAATTTCATCACTATATTTCTTTGGTATCATAGTTAAATCTATTAACAATTTATTTCTATTGTAGTTAATATTTATAATACTTTTATCGTCAAGTGAACCACTTTCTAATAAAGTTTTAAAATTGTTAACTCTGCCTTTATTTGATACTGTTTGTCTCACTCCTTCCAACGTGAAAATATTATCAGGTGAGAATATATTAGGCACTCCATCACTAGCATCACCCTTAATAATGTGCATCAATAAATCATACTTTTCATAATCTAATATACCTTTATGTCTAATTGAATATTGTTTAACTCGTTGATTGTGAAGGTTTAATTGTAATAAATCTTTATCAGTAGAAACAATGATAATATCTTTATTAATATAATTCAAAGTTAACACTGCAATAATATCATCGGCTTCACATTTATCAACTTTTAACATAGTGTAATGAGAATATTCATATAATTCATCAATTACAATCGCCAAATATTTAAAATATAATTTCCAATTGAAATCACTTTTAACCCTTGCTGATTTTCTACTAAATTTATAATATTTAAATACATCATTGCGCCAATACCCACCATGTTTATTGCTATCAATAGTGATTATCGGTTTACCATACTTTTTAAATTTATTACTATAGAATAAAATTTGAGTATTAATAACCTCACGCACTAAATTTAAAGTTAATTTTTGGTTGTATGATGCTGATATGCAACTTGGAACAGCTACAGATGATAAATCAATTAATAACATATAATTATTCGCCTTTGGATAGAGTGTTGCAAAATTTCAACATTTCTAAATTATGATTATTTTTATCTTCACCTGATTTAATATCATCATTCACTGGTTTATATTTATAGAAATATTGAGGATATAATACATTGAAATAATTATATATACTTTTACACTCCATTAAATTTGATGGTTTTACATAATCAGATAGGTCATTATCTAAAAAGTTCGTTAGTATGTTGTATGTAATATAGTAACTTTGGAAATATAATTTAATGTCGTTACCCTCAGCGAATGATTTAAATAAATTGATTATTTTCTGCTTAACTTTATTACTGTTTAATTGTAAATCTTTATTGAATACATTGGATGCAAATTGTTTATTATATTTCCAATATTTTAGTACATTTGGGTCAACTGCTCGCGATAGTTGAGAATTTAAATCTAGGTTATATGATAAATGTTTATTAACTTGAAAGTTATCATTGAAATTGGTGATAGTAATTTGTGCAATTTTAGCATTATTAGTAAATGCTAATGTTTCAATATTGATTATTAAATTCATAATATTATATTTAAGGTAATTAGTAAATGAAGTTGTTATTATAATGGAATATTTATGGAAGTGGTGAGAATGTTAATACTTTTATGAATTTGAGTGTAAATTTATATTACTATGAAAAGATAAAAACCTGCGTGTGATAATTCAAAGGCAGTACTTTATATTAATATAAATTTAGTAATGGATTAATATTGGTTATAGTTTCAATATGATTAAGTTGTAGGATAATGTTTATTACTATAGACGCTTCGCTTAAGTGTGCAAAATTCAAAGACATTATGATAAATTATTAGTTGATTAATATTAAGCCATTTAAGGCAGTTGAATATAATATTGGCTACTTACTATTACTTTATGATTATGATTAAATTTAGCAATGGTTTATAGTTGTTTGATATGGTAAAAGTTAGGTCATTAGATTACATTGTAAGAATTGTACAATATTTATCAAAATTAATTAATATTAATAGAAGTAAATCAAGTTGAAAATGTAATCAATATTATTCTTTTGAATTATCACATACCAAGCGATAGCGTCTAAAGTAATTAAATAATGTACATTAATGACAGGTTAATGTATGTTAAATTGATAAGGTTTACATTTTTTATAACTTGTTGATTAATATATACAATTTATAATATTATTACTTATTAATGTATAGTATGTATACTTTTTTAAAAATAATAATAATAATAATAATAATATATAAAGCATATAAAATGAAAATGTAGCCTACACCCCACATCTATACATAATAACACCTTAACATATTGATTTATAAGAAATTATTAAAATATATTAGGTTGCATATAGCTTACATCCTTACATTTTTATTCGTATTATTGAAAAAATTTAGATGATTAATATGCTAACATGTATAAATAGTTATATAATTGAACATTAACAACATATAGGCATAATACAATGACTGATATAAATGAAAACAATTTAATTATGAATAAAAGTGGGAAAGGTGCGTATAGGGATTTTGATGTGGATAAGGTTATAAAATTAAATAAGAAAGGTTACACATGGGGGAGTATTGCAACAGAATTAAATATATCAAGAACCACCTTATATACTCGTGTAAGAAATTATAATAAAGGTAACAAAGTATGAAATTAGATAACGAAAACTTAATGAAATGTAATGATGCTGTTATGGTGTTTAATTATTTCTTAACTCTTAACAATATTACAGTTGGATATAATGCATATTATCATAAAAATAAAATGATACCATTAAATAACTTATTTTCAAGGTACTCAATTTGGTGTAAAATAAACAGAGTAAAATCATTTATTCATACTAGAAAAACTATTGATGAAACTGATAATATTATTCAACATGAAACATTGGAGCAACTTAAATCAGATTTAGCCGATAGATTAAATGTTAAACCAAAATCTAATGATATGGCAGAATGGTTAAAACTTCAAAAATTAACAAATTGGACTGATAATGATATTATGGTATATCAAGCAACATTATGGAAAATTAAACGGCAGTGTATAAACGATGAAATTTTAAATAATTATCAAGTACCAATGCCAGTAATTTTCAGTACTAATCAAGGTTGGGGAAAAACTACATTTAATCGAGCTATTGAAAATGTATTAGGTGAGTTATCAATGCAACGACCATTATCAGATGTCCAAGATAGTAAAAATTATCAAATATGGAGTGATATGTTTATGATTAATTTTGATGACATTTCAGACCAAAGTGATAGAGAGATATCAGCATACAAATTTCTAGTTACGAATGATAAAATTAATACAAGGTTGATGCACAATCATAAAAATATATCAGCATATAAACTGTTTTGTGGGGTAGCTTCATCTAATAAAAAAGTTTCAGAAATTATGCCTGATAAAACAGGTTCTCGTAGAATGTGGGAAATTAAACTAAGTAAACCATTATTTGATGCTGTGGATAATATTGATTTTCTTGAATTATATAGAGAAATTGATCATACTTCATTATGTGATTTATTAGACCCTAAAAATTATAGTAAAATTTTAACAATCCAACATGACAAGCAGAAAAGTAAGCATATTGTTGAATATTGGTTTGACGATTGGGTTAATAATACAAATTTTGATAAACATGAAAATGATATTAGTCAAGCAGTTTATGATAAAATATATCCATCCTTTGGATTATATAAACATTTTGAACATTGGTGTAATAATAACAATGAAATTTTAATTAGCAATACTAAATTTTCACCTGCTATTGTGCAACACCTTGACCAATATTTTATAAAAAATAAACGTAATGCAAAGGGTAATAGTTTCACATACATTAAGAAATAAACAATAATTAAATAATTTGTTACTCTCTCGGTGCAAATTATCAATACTATATTTAATATTTATACAATAAGGTTAAAATTAATGAAAGATATAAAAAATTCAACATCATATTTAGAAGTATTTGAATACTTTTTAAAAGTTAAAGGGTATACCCCACGACACTTAACTTATATCAAATCTAACGGTAATTCTGTAGATTTAAATTTATTATATGTACAATATTATGAGTGGTGTAAGCTTAATATGATAAATAAATTATATTACACTAAAACTAGATTTAATAATTCTATTGTTATGAATGTTGATAACTGGTTAAGTGGATATAAGGTTTCATTAGCTAAAAAATTATCAATCAGTGCCAAATCAAATAAAGATGACGAGTGGCAAAAATTAAAAAAATTGATGAATATTTCAGATGATGATATTAATTTATATAAAGCGTTAATTTGGAAAGTTAAAAAGCGATTAATTACAGGTAAAAAAGTTAATATTAAAATTCCTATGCCTGTATTATATAGTGAATATGATGGTTTAGGTAAGGAAGAATTTACTAGATTATTATGCAAACCGCTTGGAGAACTTGCCATTGAATGTAATACTTCAATATTAAGAAATTATATGAATTTAAATATATTTAATAAAATGTTAATGGTTAATTTATATGGACTTGAATATCAAAATAAAACTATATTAAACAATCTTAATAATGTATTAAATAATTATAATGTTCCATTTAAAAAGAGTGAAATTGAATTAAAAGCTTGTATTGTTGGAATATCTAGTACACCTAATGCTAATATGTTTGAAGGTTCGATAATTTCAAATAGAGTTAGGCAAATTAAACTTACGAAGTCAATTTATAAAGATATTCATAATATTGATTTTCTTGAATTATATAGAGAAGTTGACCACAATAAACCATATGAAATGTTCAATATCACACGATAAATTTAGTCGAGGTGATAACAATTATTTAACTGGTATATTAGTTAAGCATCGCACAAGTAAACTTAATGGGTATAAATTCATAAAATCTTAACATAATTCAATCGGTGGCAATAATACAATTTTATCTGCCATCTTAACCCTATTATCAATATCAACTAATTCACATTGCTTTACTCTACTCATACCCCCCACAAATTCCAATATATTATTATCATATTGCACCAACTTACTTGTACATAATTCAACTGTACTATCAATTTTATCATCATTAACACAACATAGATTTTTATTATCATCCAATGGTAATACATTTTCAACACATTCTTTATTACAATCAATCATTTTATTCACCTTTTTAATTAGTATTTAGTATATTATTATAAATATTAGTAAATTTATTCAATCTTACCCGACTTATGCCAGCAATTATTAAAAATAATATTAACACATTTTCAGCTAACCAATTCTTAAACATGTTCAATACTAATAATGATGTAAATTGGATTACTGGAACACTTTATAACATTGGGGATATTGTAACTAATGCTAATAGACGTTATATAGCTTCTACAACTGGTACAAGTGGAGTTAATAATCCTACTCATATTAATGGAATTGTAAGTGATGGCAGTGTAGATTGGTTATTCATTGAAAATGATATTGATAATGATTACTATCATAATAATTTATACATGGTATTAGGAAAGTCAACCCAATGGGATGATGATAATATTCCACCAACGCCTTTAAATAGTGATAATAATGATATTCAAGATTTACAAGATGCGATTATGTTTAAAAGAGTTTATGAAACTAATGTTAAATTGGCATTAAAACGTTACGATTGGATTAGTGGTACTTTATATGATAGTTATGATAAAAATGTTGAAGATTTTAATTATATTAACCCATTTTATGTATTAAATAGTGAAGCTGATAAGAATATTTACAAATGTATATACAATAATAATGGAATTGTGTCAACTTCTGAACCAACTGGTCAATTGTTAACACCTTTTATAACGGCTGATGGTTACATTTGGCAATATATGGGTAGTGTAAATCCTAGTGATGCTATTAACTTTTTAACATCTGATTATATTCCAACAGGTTTAAAATTGTTTGATGATAGTTCTGCACAATGGAATATTCAAAATAATGCTAAAAGTGGTGCAATATCAACTGTAAATGTGATTAATGGTGGTGGAAATTATCAAGCAATTCCTACATTATTAATCGAACCTACTCAAGGTGAAACTATTACCACTCCAATGACTGCTACAGTATCATTAAATGGTGGAATTATTGATAAAATTACAGTAAATGATTATGGTGAAGGTTATATCAAAGCTCCAACTATTAAAATAATACCTGATGGTGGAGATGTTGCAAATATTCATAATCCAACTATTACTATTACTGAAACTGGTGGTATTATTGATGGTGTAATAATTAGTAATGCTGGTCATTATTTTGATAATATTATTAATGTTACAATTAATACAGTGGGTGGAAGTGGTGCAACGTTAACACCTATATTAGATAATGATAATATTTTAACTGGATTTACGGTTGTAAATGGTGGAACAGGATATGTAACTGGTGAAGATGTTACTTTAGATGATGGTACAACTAATTCCCATGATTATAAAATTGATATTCAAATGCAACCTAAAAATGGTCATGGTTATAGTATTATTGAGGAGTTGGGTGCAAAGTATCTAATTATTAATTCACGATTTGATAATGATGAAGGTGGATATATTCCGACTAATATTAACTATAGAAAAATTATGTTAGTGGTTGACCCTTTAATTAGTGGCACGTTAGATTATGCAACTGCACCAAAATATAAAGGTTTAGATAATCCTGATTATGGTGTTACAAGTAGTGAAGATATTAAGGCTAATAGTGGTTCAATATTATACCTTGAATATAGTACACCCATTGATAGAAACCCTAATCAGATTGAAGATATTAAGTTAATTTTGAAATTTTAATAAATGTGGTATAATAATATTTTAAAATTAACTATATGTTTGGATATTTACATCGTGAGAAATAGTTACTATAAATTTAACAAAATTAAATCAAATAAGATAAGTGCATTATTGTTTTATAAAAATATGGAAATATGTGAAAATTTAATAATAAAAGAATTATCATTAATTAAGTTAACTCGCAAAATTAAGGATAAATTAAATGCTGGTTGGAGGTGTTCAGGTAAAATTATAAAAAATAAACAATTTGGCTTCTATAAGCAAATAATGATAAAATGATATAATATTTACCTAATTTTATCACGTTTAATAATTTGAGTAGTACCTGCAACAGATTTTTTAGGTACTGCATCAACTACTACACCATTAATACCAATTTTCTTAGATTTTCTAGTTTTATTATTTCTAACGATAAACCATGCTCTATCATTAGTTTTTAAATCTGATTGAGATTTATATAATCTATCGCATATTACAGTTAATGTATTTATTTTGCCATCATAATTAAATTGTGTGGCTGTAAAAGTTTGCTTAACTATAAATCCATTTTTAAGAATATCCGAACCGAATACAACATCTTTTTCCTCTTTACGAGTAGCAGTTGTACCAAGAGGTTTATTCATTCTCATAGTATTACCATTTATATTAGCATCTAATTTACCTTCTATTGCACCACGATCTATCATTTTTCTAGCATTTACACCCCAATATGTATCTGCACTTTCCCAAAAACTAGCTGTTTTCATTTTAATGCTAACAGGTAGTTTATATTGACCAATTAATATTAGAATATCAGCCTTTTTACGTCCTGAAACATCCGAACCAACCCCTTTACTACCTTTAACTTTTTTGAGTATTACACGTTTCCCACCAGCTTTAAAAATAATAGTTATAGTTGATAAAGTATCCCATACAATTTGAGATATTGCCTTTTCAAGATATATTTCATTTTTAATAGAATTTCGAGGTTCGCTACTTAAATATCGTTGGATTCTACGTTGGTCAATTTGTTTAATTTTTGAAGGTGTGATAGCAATCATTATATTACCAATTTGAATATGACCATTGCTAGTTAAAGTTCGTTTATTTTTTATGTACTTTCCGCCATCAATTAAAAATAATGATTGAAGTTTTTCATATTCAATTACTCTACTTTTATAATTTAATATGACATAAATACTTTTATTATCATAATCAAATGGTAAATATCCATTAGCTTTAAGTTTCTTTTTAATTTGTTGCTTTGTCATTAACTGGCTCGATGTTTATATTATTTATAAATATTAAACTTTAATATATCTTAGTCGAGTATGAATTACTATCATACATTTCTAAATTAAGTGTATTAATATTACCACACTTTGTTAGTATTTTATCAATTAAACATAAACCTTCGAATTTAGAAATATATTCATTATGTTTAACCATATTTTTCTGAAATCCATCAATTAAAATAACATTATTATATGTAGTTTTACGTTGGTCGCTTTCATAACATGCTGATAACATAATGAAAATTGATAAAATTGAAATAATTCTTAACATTCTTTGATACTCTTTAATTTGTCAACAATTTTATTACAATATTTAATTTTATCATCTTCAATTATCCATTTTTTGTAAATTGAATTTCTATATCCACATTCTTTAACAATTTTATTACCATTCCCCCATTTATTATACATTGGACATACTTTACAATCTTGACATTCTGTTGGCATATTGACATATGTATAATCACATAAAAAACATGATAATGATAATTTATCATTATCTTTAATATTATATTTTGATTTAAGTTCATTATAATATATAAGTTTTTCGTCGGTATTAATTGGCATCATCTGCCACATTTCAATACTATATTTAATTGCTAATTCTTCTGTTAAAATTGTCATTTTATTTTACCTTTATATTATTATAAATTTAAAAAGTATCAATATACGATACTTTTATTAGTATAAATCTTTTATGTATATTACATTTGAACTAAAAAGTCCTCTGCGAATAAAGTTATTAGTTACTAATTCTATTGTACTATTTCCAACTTTTATTGTACCACCTTTACACAATTCCAATTTTGTGAAACCATACGCAATTAATACAGATTTTAATAATGGTTTAATACGCTTAATATCTCTATTACGATTAACCACAAATATAATATATTCATAATTTAAATCTATATACCCACATACTAACAATAATCTAGCAGTAGTTATCCCAATTTGTCTAGTATTAGGATTATCTAACGCTTGATGAGCTTTATCTATATTTATTTTCATTTTATACTTCGTTTAATTGTATATTTATTGTAATTCCCATCAAAACTTTTTATATAATAATCAATTTCTAATAAATCACCATTAATTTTAGAGTATACATTTAAATCGGTGTATTGTTGTATAATAGTTTTATATATTGATGTTATTCTTTGATCTAATTCATTAAGATTTATATTGGGTATATTAATGGTATTAAAATATTCAACTGTATAATTAATAGCCTTATGTAAAGCTAATAATCCATCAATTTTTATAAAATATTTAGTTAATAGCGGTTCATCTACGCAAATATCACCATTATTAGCAACAATGTTTTTTAACGTTGTATTATCTTGTTCATCTTTTGCTAAATATTTGAATATTTGATGCGTATCTTTATGTTCGTAATATGTGGTCATTTTATTCACCATTTAGATTAAATTATAAGGTTTATCAATAATATCATTAATTCTTAACGTTCCGCCATCAATAACATTAAATATAATATTAGTAGTATTAAGATTAGACCAACGCTCACAAATTACAACAACTTTATCACCTTTTAAATTTGTAACTTTATATTTTGCGCCATGTATAAACTGATTGTGGTGGGATATTTTATTTTTTATATTCATTTTTAAGCAAACCATTTTTCAATATCGTCATATTCTTCAATTACATCACCATATCCAAGTTCAATTAATAATTTTGAAATAATATCATCCGCGTTGCAGTGTGCATTTTCGATATCTTCATTATTTTGTTCAATTTTTAATAGTTTTATTGTATCAGCTTTCAATTTTTCGTTTATTTTCATTTAAGTTTACCTTTATTGGTTAATGATTAAAAATCTATTATACCGCATTCATAATTAAGATAATTAAATATCAACCTTAAATTTTAATTAAACTATAAATAATATTAGTCACCTTTACCTATTATATTAATACATTCACATGGCAGAAAATTTAACATATCCATCAAATTTAAATGATTTAGTTGAAAATGGGGCAGGATTAGTACATTTTAAATTTTTTGAGCGTCCCAACGCCTCATCATCAATTCACCTTAATGATATATTTTTATATATGCCTAAAAACATTAATAATAATACTCAAGTATCGTATGAACAATTAAAATATGGTGGATTAGCAGATAAAGCTTCTCAACGGATGGCAGATACAGGAGTTGATAATATTGCAAGTGATTTAAGTAATGTAATATCGTCAATGACAATGCAAGATGCTCGGAGTGTAAGTCAAGGTGTACTTCAAAGTGCAATAAATAGCACAAAATTAGGGAGTTCAGGTAAAAGTTTATACAATCAAGCCACTGGTAGAATATTAAACCCTTATATGAGTATGACATTTAAAGGATTAGAATTTAAAAAATATGAATTAGAGTTTGAATTTACTCCGCACAATGAAAATGAAAGTATTACCATTAAGGATATTGTAAAAACATTTAAAAAGGCTAGTCTACCATCTAAAATTGGCAATCAATTATCGTTCCCAATGGAAATGGAAATAGATTATATCAATAGTAAACAATCTGAATGGTTGCCAAAGTATAAAAGAAGTGTAATAACGGGTGTAAATGTTAATTATAGTGGGTCTGGTCAATTTACAAGTATGATTGATGGTTCACCAAGCCGCACTATATTAACAATTTCATTTACTGAAAATCAAAAAGTATTTAGGAGTGATATTGATAATGGATATTAATAATCGTAAACTATTTGAAATTTATCAATATTGTCAGAGTTTTTATATTCAACAAAATAATCCAATATGAAGCAATTATAATCTTCAATTGATTTTGGGTTATTATAATTATCACATACAATAGTAATATTTTTAATGTGCTTAAATTTATACGATGATGGCAAATCATTCTTATATAAATATGATAATTTGTCGTATATTTCATCAATGAAAACATCCTTTCTAAATTGATTTATTAGTTTACCATAAAATGAATATTGTTCTTTAAATATATCTATAATTGAATATTCAACTAGTGTTAATTCGTAATCTATATTATCTTTGCTAATTATTGTCATTTTAATTTACCTTTGGTTATCTAAAACCTTATTATATCTTAATAAATTATTTCTTTTGGACTTATGCACACCAAACCATATAAAATTATAAATATTAATAAAATTATCATATTCAACGAGTAATCAATGCCTAAAAAAGAGTTTAACGTAGAACCATATTTCGACGATTTCAACAGTGAAAAAGGATTTCATAAAGTTTTATTTAAGCCTCGTTCAAGTGTTCAAACTCGTGAATTAAATCAATTACAATCTATCACATCTAATCAGATTGAGAAATTTGGTAATCATATTTTTAAACATGGGTCAATGGTTGCAAATACCACCCTAGATTATAATAATGACGTACAATATGTAAGGTTAAAAGACCTAGATTATAATAATGAAAATATAAACGTTGATAAAATTAGTGGACGTAAATTGCATGGTCGAACCAGTCAAATATTTGCAACTACTATAACAGAAAGTATTAAAACTGATATTGATCCTGCTACAATTTATGTAAATTATATTAATAGTGGAGTTAACGATGAAAAAACCTTTTTAGATGGTGAAACAGTTGATGCTTTAGATGATAATGATAATATTGTATACACATTTATTGTAAAATGTCCCAATTGTCCCGACCATCCAGTAAATGAAACCATAAATCCAACTGGGCGAGCTTCAATATTTTCAATTACTGATGGAACTTATTATATTTTTGGTTATTTTGTATATGTTGAACAACAATCTATAATTTTATCAAAATATTCATATAAACCTTATTATGATGTAGGTTTAAATATAGAACAAAACATTATTACTGCTAATGATGATATTTCATTGTTGGATAATGCTTTAGGTTATCCAAATTATAAGGCAGAAGGTAGTGATAGATATCAAATTAAATTAAAACTTGCAAAACGTAATTATAATAGTGCGGATAGTGACAATTGGGTATTATTGGCTAGAATTAGTTATGGTATTCTTAATGAAATAAGAGATAAACCCCAATATTCAGATGTTCAGGATATGATAGCACGTAGAACGTACGATGAAAGTGGTAATTATACTATAAAACCATTTACATTATCATTTAAACAGTTATTAAAATCTGATAAAAATTCTAATGATGGATTAGTTTATCCTGATAGTACAACAGACCATGCTACATTAGAATATTGGAAAAATCACTTTATGGCAGTATTTCAAAGTGGTAAGGCGTATGTAAAAGGGTATGAAATTGAAAAGATTGCCGAAAGTTATATTAATGTAGAAAAAGCTAGAGACACTACAACTATTAATTCCAGTGCAGTACGAGTTAAACAAGGTAATTATATTCTTGTAAAATTAGGAGATGATGGAACTAATGTAACCAGTAATGTATTATCGTTAACTGATGTTGAAAGTAGTAATGAATATGCGGCTGATTTTGAAAAGATTGATTTACATGATAATATTATTGTAAATGGTGTATCAACTGGTAGTATAATAGGTTATGCAAGAGTAAAATCACAAGAAATTTATCCTACTACACTTGCTGAAACTATATATAAATTGTACTTATTTGATATTGAATTTATTAGTAATATTAGTACATTTGCAGACGTTAAAGGTATAATGAAAAATGGTAATAATCCTTTTTATTGTAATATGATAGCAGATGATGAAATTTATGTTGGAAGTGGTATCTCAAATGCCCGAATTTATGAGCCTAATAGTAATAATTTATTAATTGAATTACCTTATAAATACACTAAAAATATTACTGATACTACAATGACAGTTCGTAAAAAGTATATTGGTGTATCATCTGCAACAGGTGAGTTTATATTTGGTGTAAATGGTGTCGAGTATTTAACATCATTTAATCAGAATACATGGATTTGTGGACAGCAAGATATTTCAAATGGTGAATATTTACCTTATGAATTATTATCAAGTAATACCACATTTTTAAATACTCAATCAGCTAAAGTTACAGGATTACAACCTAATAAAAATGTAGTTATAGTTTGCGATGTTTTAATTACTAATGTTACAGCCAAGCAGAAAATATTAGATAATTTAATCAATACTTATAATTTAACTATTGTAAATCAATATAACACAATCGAATTAAGTAAAACAGATTGCGTAAAAATTGTAAAAGTAATGGATACGACTAATAATATTGATATTACTAAGGATTTTACACTTGATAAGAATATTCAAGATAATTATTATGGTAAATCAAGTATTAAACGTCTTTCAGGTTCAACACCTTTAACCGCTGATATTGATATTGAATACACTATTGAATATTTTGACCACGTTGGCAATAATAATGGGTACTTTTTTAATGTAAATTCTTATGATACATTAATCACAGACCCCAATAATAATTTTGATTATGACGACATCCCAACATATTTGGCTAAAAATGGTACAACTTATGATTTAAAATCTTCGTTAGACTTTAGACCTGATATTGATGATGAAGGTAATAATGGTAATGAATTTAATATTACATCATTTATTCCAAGTAAAGATAGTAATATTATATTTGATATTGAATTTTACCTTCCACGCAAAGATAAATTAGTATTAGCCGAAGATGGAACATTTCAGAATATTAAAGGTGTACCTGACATCGAACCAAAGTTACCCATTACACCCAAAAATATGATGACCTTATATGAAATTTCATTAGGTGCGTATACTTTTGATTTAGAAAATGATATTACTGTAAAATATGTTGACAATAGACGTTTTACTATGAAAGATATTTCTAAAATTGAGCATCGGGTAGATAACCTTGAAAATATTATTACACTCACTCAACTTGAAGAAAATACTATTAACCTTTCAATTAAAGATATTAATGGATTAGACCGATATAAAAATGGATTAATTACTGATAATTTTAGCAATTTTAATGCAAGCGAAACTAATCATCAAGAATTTAATGCTACTTTAGATACCAATAATAAAGAATTAAGACCATCTTATATCCCAAAATATGTAAGTTTATTAATTAATGAAACAAATTCATCAAATTTTAAAAGGCATGGTGATATTATTACCCAGTCTTACGATGAAAAATTGTATATTAATCAACCATTTGCAAGTAAATCATTATCAGTTAATCCATACTTTATATTCAATTGGCAAGGTCAGTTAGAATTAATACCATCTTTAGATAATTGGAAAGATATTGAAACTAAGCCTACTTTAGTTATTGGTGATGGATCAGGTTTTAAAGAATTAATCAATAGTCAAAATGATATTACAATTTCAACACCTGAAAACTTACAGAATAATCAATCAGATATTGATTTTAGTCCACCTTTTGTGAATAAAAATAAAACTATTAATAATGAGTTTAATAGTTGGAGAAATAATAAAAGTAATGTAATATCAAGTACAGTAAATAACACCACAACTAATATTAATTCAGGTGGTGTAAACGTTGTAAATACTTCGATTACTAATACACGAACTGCTAACAATTTAGGTTTACGTGTAACAGATGTCAATATTATTCCTTATATTCGTAGTAAATCTGTTCAAATTGTGGCTACTAATTTAAGACCTAATACTAAAGTATATCCATTTTTTGATGATGTTTTAGTATCTGAATATTGTAGACCGTTAAATGGTGTAATGAGTGATGATTTAATTACTAATGAAGAGGGGGATTTAGTTGCAATATTTACAATTCCTAATAATGATTTAATTAAATTTAATATTGGGGATAGAGTATTTAAGCTTACTGATAATATTAAAAATGATGATAATGTTGATGAAACTACCACAACGGCTAAAAATACATATTGGGCTAGTGGCATTAAACAGGTTAAACAATCTACTATATTAATTGATGAGGTTATTAAAACTAATACAAATACTAGATTTATTGCAAATCCACCTATTCCATCTCCACCACCTCAAGTAATTTATACACCATCTCCACCTGCTAAACCATTGCCACAACCTCCATTAGTAAAACCAGTTAGACAAAGTGTATATATTGAGCCTGATTTTAGTCCACCGATGAATATTAGTAGACCACGCGGAAAACGTCGTGATCCAGTTGCTCAAGAATTTGTAATAATTGAAGAAAATGGTGTAATGCTTACAAGTTGTGGAATATTTTTTAAAAGTAAATCTAAGAATAAATCAGTGTGGTTTGAAATTAGAGAAATGGAAAATGGTTATCCATCATCAAAAATAGTAAAATATTCACAATGTATTAAAAAAGGTAATAATGTAAATATTTCAGAAGATGGTACATTAGAAACTATATTTAAATTTGAAGCACCTATTTATCTTAATCCAATTATTAGTTATTGTATTGTAATTGGTTCAGATGACCCTGATTATCGTATATTTGTATCAAGATTGGGTGAAAATAACCTTATTGATAATACTATGATTACAACTCAACCTACGTTGGGTTCATTATTCAAATCCCAAAATAATGAGACGTGGAATGCTGAACAATTGGAAGATGTTAAATTTAATTTATATAAAGCTGATTTCAATCGTGATGATATGGTATTAGAATTTAATAATATTGATTTTGATAGTCAAAAACTTAGAAACAATCCTTTTGAATGTGAAGCAGGTTCAAACCTTATTAGAGTTCATCATAAATCACATGGTTTAGTAAATGGCGATAAAGTTAAATTAAATGTTTTAACTGGTTTAGAATATGAAGTAATTATTCAATCAGGTGATATTATTATCGGGCAAACATTAACAGGCTCTATTAATAATGGTTCATTAGTAGTAACCAGTGCCAAATTCATTGAAAATGTTACAGTTGGTGTAAACACTTATAAAAAGTATATTATTACATTTAATAACCTTACTAAAGATTTTCAACCATTAGAGAACTTTACATCTAACAGTTACAATGAAAATATTGATAATACTTCTATTTCACAAAGACTTGACATAAATCAAGGAAACATTGAAAATAATATTCAATTACTTTCTAATTGTGTTGGATATTTTGAAAATGGTATCACCACAATTTTAAATGGTATAGATTTATCAAGATTTACCGAAGTTGAACATATTATGCAAGCAGTCGACCATATGGATAGTTATGTAATACAATTATCAGGTGTAAATAATCTTGCAACAGTAAAAGGATTTACAGGTGGTAATAATGTTTATGCTAAAGGTAATATCCAAGTTGACAATTTTGAATTAAATGGTGATATTATTCTTCATGATTGCACAATTAATTGGAATACGGAAGCACTCAAGCATAGTGGCATAAACTCTAAATTTAATGGTCAAGATTATAATATTATAAATGATATTAAATTTATTGAAAATACGATGGTAGAACTTGAACAACCATTAAAAATTGCTAATCGGACTAATGAGGATAGTAATAATTCAGGCAATCCTTCTATAATTTTTACTGCAACAAGTCGGACTATCAATAATGATAATAATATATCTCCAGTTATTGATTTAAGTTCATTAGGATTGATTACTATCACAAATAGAGTTGATAATGTTGATGAAAATGTTGCTAATATTGAACCAAATCAGACTACCGATATTCAACCATTAAATAATGATATTACATCACCTAATTATAATGGTAGATTTGCACTTGAAACATATAAAAATGGTGGAATGAATGTAAGCAAATATATTCTAAAGAAAGTTACACTTCAAAATCCTGCTACATCAATGCGAATTATTATGGATATTAATAAATCTATTGATAATACTATTGATGTTTATTATAAAGTTTTATCTGCTGATAGTAGTGATACGTTGGAAAATATGGAATGGATTAAGACGGATTTTGATAATGATATCACATCTGAACATAATAATGACTTTAAAGAAGTTACTATAAGTGTTGGAGATGATAGTTTATTACAGACACCTTTAGCAGATTTTAAGGAATTTAGAATTAAAATATTATTAAGGTCTAATAACTCTGCTAAAGTACCTAAAGTTAAAAATTTTAGATGTGTTGCAACTACTTAAAAAGTTTTAATATCGAAAGAACTGCTATTAATATAAACATTGACAATAATACTAAAAATAATGTTTGAACATTAATAGCAGGGTGATTAATATTATAAATATGTTGTAATTGTATTACGCCTTTTGCTAAGAATGAACGTGGATAATTAATATTAAAAACCTTTTCAATTGTGTTAATATTTTGACTACTCATTGAATATGACGTGTAAAATTTATAATCATTAAAAATATCAAATTGGAGTTTATCATATTCACCAGTTTTAGTGTTTTTAATAACTTTAACATATGGTTTATATTGGCTATTATTTGATTTTAATATTTTAAATGTTGTTAAAGTTGATTTATTGTTATCCATAAAAATATAATCATTTGGTAATACAATTTCAACTCCAGCCAACTTAGTTTTATATTCATTTGATAATGCTTTAATGTTTACCATTATTCCATTGTTAGAAATTTCAGATAATTCAATTTCATATAATGTTAATAAATGAGGACTACACATAAATAATATAAAACTTATAAATATTGGAATGGTAGAAGAGAACCCAACTGCAAATCTATCATAATCACCACTTTTAATAATTTTAACAATTGTATAAATCATGTAAGAAATTACTAATATTATCGGAATTGGTGACAATTGTTGGATTATTAATACAGAGGATGTAAACATTAATATTGATGTTACAATTAATGTCAATATTTTTAAAATTGTGTTCATTTTATTTTACCTTTTGGTTTGTGTCGAATATTAAACATTAAACATTAAACATTTAATATTATCTATTCTATCATCTTCAATTTGCCTTAACTTTTTATTGTAAACTTCGGTTGCATATTTAAATTTAATAATTTTAATGAATGTGTGTATTAGTTCTAATATTTTATCATTGTTTTCATAATTATATTCAAAATCGTGGAACATATTTATCCTTTCCATATTATTACCAGAGGTTAATACCCATTTATATTGAACAATTTTAATAATAAATGATGCGGTTATAACTAAATCAACTCTGTCAAATGTTGGTAGATTTTTAATAAATGTTGATAGATTTTTGATATCTTTTTTAATTTCATAGAATATGGTTTGAGCTTTAATACTATCTCGCATGATATCAAATGGTAATTGTAATTCTTCAATACGTTTAATATCAATAATAAGGTTATTCTTTTTAATTTTATTCATAATCTGAAATCTCGTCTACCATAATTAATTTGTCATTTTATAAAAATATGAATACTTATTTCATTGTTCATAAATCACTAAAGTGTGGGTTAAATTTTTTAATTCTTCGTTTATAATATTAGATATTATACTCCAATCACCACCTGCAAATCCTGCACCAATTTTAGGATATCCTATTTTATATTTTGGATATAAAATAGCAATCATTTTGAAACATTCTCTAATTGCATCATAATCAACATTAATACCGTTACCATATCTGTATTGAGTGTAAGCATTAACAATAATAAACCCTTTATTTGGTATGAATGTTGAATTTATAGTTCCAAGTTTAGATTTATCACCTTTAGCAGTTGAGCAATCATTTTTATATACTAAAGGATATTTATTTTTTATAGTTAATGCAATACCTGCTCCCATATTATTAAAACAGTTGCAACCATGTACAATAACATTAAATTTACCATTTTCGGCGAGAGATATTAAATCACCTTTCATCATTTTCATAATTAGTCATCCTCAATTCATTAATTTTAATTTGGTTTGATGTTATAAACTCTCGTTTACAATCACCACATTCAGAGTATAATATATTAACAGTAAAACTTATACCATTTTTACATTGTAATTCAGATTTATCGTGTATTAATATATTACTAGATTTGCATTTATTACAGGTTGTCATAATTTCAATACCATTGTTTAAGTTTATTTTTACTGTTCTTCCAACTTCTAACCTGCTTTACTCGTTTATAATCATAATCACATAAGAAACTTTCCCGCATAATATCAGTATTATTTTTAAATTTAATTTTAATATTAAAATAATTAATAAGTTCATTTACTCTAATATCATCTTTCCACATTTTTAAACGTGTGGGATATTTTGGAGTAAATCTTTGTAAACTTCTGCTATTTTTCATAATTTAAATGTAAACCAAACAAGCTACCTATTATTATACTAGATAACATTATGATTACTATAGTTAATGTAAATACTTTATCACTAAAGATTATATTTATAAAGTTTTTAACTTTGTTCATATTTTATTTACCTTTTTAATTAAATATAAATATTAGTAACCATTTACCAATAAGTTAATTATAAACCCAATGCCTCAACATAATCAATTAAAATCAAACCAATTTAAGTTAAATATAGATTATATTCCAAATGCAATTTACCATGCTCAATCATGTATTTTACCATCTATTGAAATTGATAAACCTATCCAAAATACACCACATTTTGATTTACCATTAGGCGGCACTAAATTAGAGTTTTCACCTTTAACATTTAATTTTATTGTGGATAGAGATTTATCTAATTATATAGAAATATATGAATGGTTGATTAACATAGCCACCACGAATAAAAATGATGATCACTTTTCGACTGCTAATTTACATTTACTTAAAGGTAATCTTACAGGTAATAAAATTATACAATTTAATGACTTACATCCAACAAGTTTATCTGAATTATCATTTGATAGTAAATCTACTGATAGTGAAATTGTGGAATGCAGTGTCAACTTTGCATACTCATATTTTGAATTTGTTTAATACACTTTTATATCTTGATGATATGATGAAATATTAAAATAAATATTACTTTTATAGAAATTGTAAGGTATTGTTACTCTGCCAAACATACCATTATAATTAAGTGCTTCATCAATATAAAAGTTATCAATATTAATATTAAATAATTTAGGCAATTTTGCCATATAAAACATATTAATCCAAAGTGTTAAATTATCAAATATTGGATTGAAATGTGAATAAATATTAAATTTACATCCTAAAAATGTTTGTATCCCACTTTCAAGATTTTGTAATTTTGGATTAAAATTGTGAGGTAGGCTTGACCATTGAAACATAAAATCGGCATCAATTAAATTATTAAATACTGGATTAAATTGTGTATTAGATAAATTACACGATCCAAATGTGCCACGACCCGACTTAAGGTTTTCTAAATTGGGGTTAAACTTATCAGGTAATTTAACTTTGCAATATTGAAACATTCCATCAGCAGATACTAAATCTTTAAATTCTATTGGAGGAGATGATAATAATATTTTATATTCATCAATATAAATAAAAGTTGACAATTCTTCAAATACCATATCAACACTAATATATTTAATATTATTAATTTCAATGATAAATTGGTCTACTTCTAAATCGTCTTCTTTATCATGAAACCCATGCCAATAATGTAATATTTTTACACCAGCGTCATCATAATATGGGAAAATTTCAAACATTTTATGTAACCTTGACATTATGAGCAAATTTAGTTGAGTTTGTAACATTTATACCACATCCTTCATTAAATATATTATTAATTAATAATGTATGGAAAATAACTCTATTATATGGATAAGTTTCATAATGTATTTCAATATCCCCACCTTTGTTTGTTGTGTGCATAATGTCGATCCCACCACAAGGGTATTTAAGCCTCATAAACAATTCTATAATTTTATAAATTTGTTTATATTCTCCTGTAAATAAAATATCATCATCTGATATTCCACATATATCTAATAATTTTATTATACTTTTAGCTAATTTATTATGTTTCATAATTTATTTACATTAATTAATGATTTAAAAAACTAATTATACCATTATAAAAGTCCTAAATGTTCAATATTTACATCACCTTCAAACAAAGCGGACAAACTTATTAAAATATCTGTACCTGCACCCACACTATAAATACTCGGAAATATATTTTCATATTCTTTATCAGCTAAAGTTAAAATTTGTCTAACGTGAACCCAACCTGTAGCATTAGATAATTCATAGCTTGCAACTTGTAATACATTATCAATATAAGTTTTAATATTTGTATTAGTAATATCACCAATAATGACATTATTTACAACATCATCATTTTTAATGTATCCTTGCCATGTTACTTTATGTCCAATTTTACCAAGATAGATATTATTATTTACTGATTGTGGATAATAATTAGTTGCATTAACTGTAATTTGATTAGATGTTCCACCACCCGATTGTAATTTAATAATATAAAATTCATATCCAAATGCAGTTTGAGTTCGTCCATTAGTTGATAATTTTGATAATAATGTTGTCATATTAGTACCAACTGTACCATTAGTCGGATTATCATCAATAAATTTATCATCTGCAATAATTGTACTAGAATTAAAGGTATTAAATATCCCAGTATCTAAAGTTGGTGAAGCAGGTGATAATATCGTTTCAACCATAAAACGACCATGATTAACTTCTAAATTATTATGATTAAGGTTGCTTGGTGTGAGAACTGACAAAGAAGACTGTAATTCATTAATTGCTGAAACTGTATCACTTTTATCAATGGTTGTAAGGTTTGTAATTTGACCAATTTTAGCTAATTCTAATGCAACATTGACAGGATTATCGGGTAATGATGTTAAATCACCTATTCTATTGTCATTATAATTGATAGCAGTTACAAAATCTATAGCAGGTGTTGAAAGTGAACCAAGACTGCCTAAATTTGTATTAGTTGTGGTAATATTACCACTATTAATATTAATATCAGCATATAATTCATTAATTGCAGTGGTTAACGTTGTGGCACTTGTTGAAAGTGAAGTATTACCAATAATAGTATCAGTATTAACAATATTAGTTTGATTTAATTCTGATAAATCTTTAATATTATTGGTAATGTCTTTCCAAGTGGTGAATTTTGTATCATTTGTAACAGTTTGAATAGGCATAAATTATAATTAAAATATTGAAATTAGTTATAATTATTTATAAAGTAATTAAATTACAATAAATGTTTAATAGCTTTAAATGCACTCCCTTCACCATTATCTCTATCATATAAAGTTGGAGAAAACTCATCACCTGATAAATTAACTTTCATAATTTTACCATATAAATAATCAAAATATTCATTATTTTTCAACAATAATTCACATTCATTAATTGTCAGTTCATCATCCTTAGCTTGTAAAATTCCTAACCCTTGAACTTTACTTGCATCATATAAACATTTTAAAATTTGTGCTTTATTTACATCTTTAATATTAATAATTACTATGCAACTCCCCTAAGGTTCTAGGATAATCATGTGAAAATAATTTAGTAATTTTAATTGGATTTTTATTTATAAAGTAATTAAATTATAAATACCATACCATAATAAATTCAATATAGAAGTTTGTATGATTTAATTACAATATATTCCCCAATATGACCATAAAATAAATCTCCACTCTTTATAGTTGACAACTTAGGAATAAATTTATACATATTTTTTATTGATTTGATATTTTCGTGGACACTATCAACACCTAAAAATCTTTCATGTTGTCCAGTTTGTTCATATTTTAATACAGTAAAAATTATCATTTATATTCCTAAATTGAATTAATTTGAATAATTATATTACCACATCACCTGATTAATTTTATAAATATTAACAACCTTTACCAACTTTAATCACTTAAATAATTATTATGGCAACACAAATAAATTTTGTAATAGATGCTGGCACTAAATTCGATGCAATAGCCCAAATTAAAAATGAAGATGGTACGCCCTATGATTTAACTAATTTATCAATAACTTCTAAAATGAAAAAGAGTTATTACACTACAAATGGTATAGATATTACTTGTGGTGTTGACGGTGATCCCACTTTAGGTAATATTTCAATGGAAGTTAATCCACCATTAACCGAATTAGCTAAAAATGGAAAATGGGTTTATGATGTAGAAGTAAGCAATCCTGTGGATATTAATTACATTAAACGAGTGTTAGAAGGTGTAATTACTGTCAATCCACAGGTTACATGGAGTTAATCCACTTTGATGTACTCATTAATCAGCACACTGTATGATATTAGAACTTTATTAGTTAAATTATTACAGTTTACACATTCATAAAAAATACTACCTATTTCTTTTTTAATAAAAAATTTACCACTGTAAATATTTGTATATTCAGTAAATCCACTTTGTAACATTTCAATATTATATTTAACACGTTTAATATAACCCTCACTTTCATCAATTTCTGTTAAATTTTCTTGAATATCTTGATTTAAATATTTTAACGTTTCAGCATATTGAACCTTTGTTATATTTAATTCTTTTAATTCTTCTTCATGATATTTCAAATCTAATTCAAGTTCACGCAATCTTGCATTATTTGTTTCTGTATCAACTTTAGTATAATACTTATTAATATCTTCACCTTTTATTACACCTTTAAATATACCATTTACATTTTCATAAATTAAATAATAATCTTCCATCATTAATATATGATTTTTAAATGGTATACCACTAAATTCACTTTTTACACAATTAGGTAACTTGTACCCTTTTTGTACTGTAATTTCTCCAATGGCATAAAATCCATCTTCATCCCCTCGTTCATAAACTTTAGCATAAATCAATTCATTATTTTCATTATGTTTATATTGTTCAATTTTATTCATTTTATTTCACCTTTAAATTTTTATATAATTATGATTTAACATTACTCTTGAATAAGTATTTATTGTATCACCATTTTCATATTTCATTAATACATCATTTGCACTAATTAATTCTTTATCATTAATGTATGGGATATTCTTATCATCTTTACAACAATTCGGCAGTTTATATTCACCATCAACAGAAATATAATTAATATATACGCAGTCTGTAATATTTAAAAATGATAATTCATCACCTACTTCATATTCTTTAACTAATACAATATCACCCATTTCATCATTTATATACCTTTGCCATTTATTGCTCATAATTAAAAATGAACCTCAAATAATCCGAAATATTCTTGTCCATTCGAAATATAGTCAATTTTGATATCGTAGTAATTTTTATATTTATTCATAATAACTTCGGTTAAGGTCATATCATCATTAATTATATATGTATAATCTTTAATTAATTTATAATAATTAAAGTCCATTAAATTATTAGGTTGAAATATAACTAAATTGATTAAAAGTTTTTTAATACTTTTAAGGTATTCGTCATGGTCAAATTCATGTAAAATATTATACGACTTTAAAATATCTTTACGTGTTATTAAACAATTACATCCCAATATTTCAGACGTTAGTTCGGATTTAATAAAATATAAAATATCATTATATGGCTTAATTTCAATAATTGTACCAGTTTCATCATTTATATATTTTTGCCATTCATTATTCATTTCATATTACCTTTTTTAAGTTTAATTTTAATATTATTTAATTCTTGTTGAAGTGTATACTTTGCAATACAATAGTCAAGATTTTTATCATCAATTTGTTTATTTTTTTGAATAATTTATAATCTCGGTCAAGTTGACTTATAATTGCAATAAGATAAGTAAGTATATTAATTAATACAATAATTACCCACACGTATACAATATTTATTGATATATCAGTCATATATGACACCACCTAATAATTTTATTCTATCTCTTAATGTTTGATGATCTTGTTGAACTTTTAATAAAGATGAGCAAGATTTAACGTAATCCTCGTACAATTTTTCTAACTCTTTTATTTTTTTGTCATTATTTTTCATATTATTATCACATTATAATTTAGTTTAATTAAGAATGTTTATATTACCACACCATAATAAAATTTATAAATATTTTTAACCTATTTTCACGATTTTTATATAATGGCTTTACAACCTCAAAATGTTACAGCAACTTTAAAAACAAATTTAAATAATAAAGTTAATGTTTCAACGTCAAATTATATTCAATCTACGCAAATATGCAATGGTAATAATGTAGAATCTTGAACATTAGGCATAAAAGGTGCTGATGGTGTTGGTAAAGTATTAGAATTTAAAGGTGAATTTAAAGGTGAATTTGATATTAATATAAATTATACCCTTGATGATCTTGTTTATTTCAATGGCGCATCTTATATTTATATTAATCCAGTTGATAACGTAAAAGAAATTCCTGAAAATAGTCTAATAACTTGGTCAATATTAACAGGATTTAAATCAATGAATACAAATGTCGATGAATTACCAAATGGTGATATTATTATAGGTAAATCTCTTCCTGACACTTTAGATAATGAATTAAAATGGTCAATTAAAAAACTTACAAATAATAATGAAGATTTAAATGTAAGGTACGCTGAAAATTCTAGTACATTTAATAAAAGTTGGGATTTAAGGTCAACCTATATTTACTAAATAATTATAAATATTAATAAAAATGGATAAACAATGGCAATAGTAGACGACATTAGTATAGCAATAAATGGTGATATACGTTACACAGGTACAACCGCTAATCATCAAAAAAAAATGATGTATTAATATTTGCATCATTAAATGTTAATAATTTTATAACTGAACTAAATAGTGGGATAGTTTCTGCACACCTATAGCCATAGATTATAATACTAAAGTTGTCACGGTTAGTGGTGATATTACTATAAAACAATTATACGATTTTATTAAATACACCACAACTATATTAATAAATTTACGATATACTCACAATATTTTAGATACAATCAACGGAACATCTTTTACATTAGAAACTGGTTGGATATTATTACTTAATAATAATATAAATTCATCATTTACACTCAGTGGTAATATTAAAATAAATTCTAATAATGTTACATTAAATGATATTAATATATCTGGAAATGTAGAATTTACAGGTTCTGATAATACCTTTACTTTTAATAATAGTGACGTAACAAGTGTATCCAATAATACAGGTCATATTACCACTTTGAATATTATTGGCAGTTCCATACCCATAAATAATGGCACAAATTTAATTATTAACAATTTAGTTGATATTAAAATAAAGGTGGTTGATAGTGATAATATTAATATAGAAAATGCACGAGTTTATATCACTGCTGATACAGGTGGGAATTTGGCTCAAGGTACAGTGATATTTAATAATTTAACTAATGCAAATGGTGAAATATATATACAATTTAATTATCAAGGTAATCAACCCATAATTATTAAAGTTAGAAAATCATCCCCACCTTTTACAATTTATAAACATAAGAAAAATATTGGAATAATACAATCAAATGGTTATAATAATACATTGAGTATGGAATATGATTAATATAGATTGGATTAATAAAATTATTCATATTCCTAAAGCAGACTTACCATTAGTTCAAAGTTCACCAAGTGAAATACGTGAATTAGATTTATATGAATTTCATTTAATGTTACGAAATTTAGAAGGTGAGCAAAGTGGATTACCATTTAAAATTACTCATAATTACACCACAAATGTAAGTATATCTAATTTAACATTAGCTAAAGTAATAGAAATTATCAATGATTATACTATTGAATTTGAAAATGGTAGTTATGCTGTAAATATTATTAATGGTAACTCGAATGTTTTAGATAAAGTAATATTTAATAATGTTAGCGTGAGATCGTCAAATTCGGCAGGCTTGATTGAAGTTAATACAGGTTCATTATCCAATACAGATATAGAATTAATATCAGATAAGAGTGCATTCAAAACGTGGGAAGAATTATTAGCAAATCATGATAATGATAATACTTTTGGGAAGTTCGTTAAAAGTAAACTATTATCATTGAAATTGTGGCTAGCTTTAAGATAATTATCAATTTTTACCTAAATTGATAATTTCATTTAAAATATATTCATATCTATTCTTGAACTTGTCTATCATCGTGTCATATAATAATTTAAATACATCTTTCTCTGCATCCAATTTAAAATCATTTGAATTATAAGTTAATCTATCCCCATTATATCCAATAAAATCAATGATATATTCATTTTTATTAACCTTTGAAATATAAATTAAAAATTCATCAGTATAATAAAAACTAAACCAAGTATGTACCTTGTGGCGAGTTACAGCTTTAATCAAATTTCTATTTTTAATAATATTATTTATTGCGTGTATAACTTTTGACATATTAACCTACTATTCATATTAATTGAATTTTAAGTATACCAAAAATTCAAATATTATGTTATCAATATCTCACTATTTTCAATATTATATAACATTTCATTAGAATTATTATATAAATCATTAATACTATAATCTAAAAATGGTTGTATTGTCCAATTAAAATACATATTAAATTTAATATTATCTAATTCTGATAAATTTATACCAGCTTTACCATTGATAGTCGGTTTAATAATATTGAAACTGGTTGAAGATGTGCCTAATGTTGATATATTAATATTATTTGAAGGAATTGTAATAATAGGATAAACATTAGCAATATTACTATCAATGACAGATAAGGTTAAATCTAAAGTGTCTGAATATTCCCATATCATGAACAACTCTGTACCTGCGGGGTGCAAATTCTTTTTAATTACAGTTTTCCACAAGTTAGGAAGTACCTTAGATTTGACCGTATATGAATAATGATTATAGTAAAAACTATCTAATAATCGTGCATTATGTGAAGTGAATCCTTTAATATTATAATATCGTTCCTTACTTTTAAATACACATCCTAATATAGGTATAATTTCATTATTGATAATACCATTAATTGTGACTGTAACATTAGTTAAATCATTAAAATATAATCCACTATTAACAATCTGAATTGATGTAATTAGCCCTATATTAGCTCCATTTAGTGTAATATCTGCATTATTACCATTAATTGATGTAATTTTAGCTTTAGTAGAATTGGTAAAAGATGACCCACTATTCACAATATCAACGTTTAAAATACTTCCATTATTGTCAATATTGACAATTTCACCAACATATCCAAAACCTTGATTGATATTATTGTTACTATAAATCACATCGCCATAATCATAATTTAAGCCACCGTTTATAATATTATAACTGTCTAATTCACCTTTAGATGTAGATTTAATATACCCATTAAATAGTGTCTCATTATTACCACCATTAACCACAACTATATCATTTTTAGTGTAATTGTTGATGGTGTTATTAGATAAATCAAAATCAATTACACCGCCTATAATTCGTTCAATTATATTTTGACTATCTACCGAAATTTCAACTTCTTCATTGATAATAAAATCGTGATTATATGATGATAATTCAAATTCAATATATTCCTGATTATCATTAACCGATAGTTTTAAACTATCAACTATTGCAACAGCATTAGAAACTCTACCAGTTACTTTAATATTACTATTTTCTTTAATGTTTAATAATTTAAAGTGTAATGCAGAGGTGTTTAAAAATGTATCACTATTCCAAGTATTATCACTACTTTTAAAAATATGATCGCGTGGATAATTAATTTCTACATTGGCATCATATAATATTCTAAATAAAAATTTATATGATGGTTCAGAACCTACAGCAAGGTGAAATTCTTCAATATATTTAATTAATATTTGATTAGAAATCTTATTATTTTGTGGTAAAGTTGCAACAAATTCATTAAAATAATTATTGATAAATTCATTATCAGCTAAATCTATATTTAAATTATCTTGATAATGGTTCAGGAAATGTTGATGATATCCCGACTGCTCAATAAATTTAAAATACGTCTCTACAAATTCCACGAAAAGTGGGTAATCAGTTTGACAATATGATGGCAATGAAAATGGTATTAAAGATGATAAATTCATATAGTTTTATTGTTATTTATATTTAAACTATAATAATTAAATAAGACGATTTAAGACTATTAAAATATTATAGTGCTAGGTTACTATTAAAATATAGAAATAATCTCAATTATGGGCGTTAAATTGGCTTAGGTTTAATATTACGTTCATAATATTGGTCACATTTACCAGTTTTAGGATCTTGTTTAAAATCGGCGTAACTTTGATAAAATTGATTAGGAATTGCGGAAAATCTATAGCAAGTTTTAGCTAAGGTGCAATTATAATTATTTGGACACATTGTAATATCAGGCATAGTAAAATCTATTTATTAATTGATTAGCTTAGAATAATTTATATTACCATGACGCTTCGCTTGCGTGTGATAATTTAAATACAAATATGGCAAATGTCTAATAATATATCAACAGTGAAAGGCTACTAAGAACT
>Ga0256844_10000003_pt1 | contig 142828 bp, 147 predicted proteins | sample MusselsmetaG_FD_189100 | JGI IMG/M metagenome (GOLD analysis project Ga0256844, IMG submission 189100) | Mussel associated microbial communities from hydrothermal vent at the East Pacific Rise, Pacific Ocean - Mussels | ecosystem: Host-associated > Mollusca > Shell > Unclassified ... | reverse complement strand
TTATTTGATCATCTGAGTATTTTTACAAAATACTCAAATAATGAAACAATATTTTAATGTCTATAAAGTTTAGCTTCCGTTTAAGCTATTCTTTATAGGATGGTTTTCATTTTAAACTATTTTCTTGCTTATATTTAATTGTTAAGAAAAAAGAAAACGCAATGTATAAAAAAGTATCTGTAAATCTTGGGGATATAAACAAAATAAGCAGCACCCCAAGTATTAATAAAAAATATTTATCTCTTAAAAAAATAATTAATATTAAAAACCAAATAAATGTACCAAAAGAACCTAGTTGAAGAATTAAGTTTTTTGATAAAATAAAATTATAAAAATGAGTTATTTCTGTTCCAAAAAATATTTTGGATGTTTCAAAATTTTCAAAATTTGTATTAAAATATATTCTTGATATAAAAGATGCATTAACATACTTAAGAAAATCAAATTCCATAAATACTATAAACTCAAAGAATAATAAAAAAATCAACATACCAAATGCTAAAAAGAATTTATTAAAATCAAAAAGTATCCAAATTACTAATACTAGTGAAATAAAATGAGTAAAAGAAATTGTAGTGAGAAGTACAACTATCCATGATATTAATATAAATATTTTATCTTTATTAGATAAATTTAATTTATTATTTTTTAGTATAAGAAATAAAGAAAAAATAGCTATAAAATATATAATTGCAAGAAAAGATGGTTCCGAAAAACCACCAGCTACTCTAATAAATCCTTCTCTAATTGTCATTGCAATGCCTAGTGATCCATCTTCATGTATATTATCAGGTAAAAAACTTCTAATGAATGAGTCTAAATAATTTATTTTAAATAATATATAAAATATTATTTGTATAAAAGCCAGCATATATAAAATATTTTTAAAAAATTCAATTAACTGCTTCACATGTTTCTTTTTTAAAAAGTCAAAAAGTAAAAATGAAAATAATAGTATTCCAATTATTCTTATTAATATATGGTAGTCGAAATTTCCACTTAAAGGTGCAGAACCAAATGTATCCACTTCTCGATAAATAGAATAAGTTGTATGTGCTTGTATTTCTACTCCACTTGTATTAAATAAAAATTGCATAATTAATGTATACGAAAACAATAAGAATAAACTAATATAAAAAAATACTTCTTTATAAAGATATTTGGGAGAATTATATATAAACCTTATAAAAAGTATCAATAATAATACAACATATGAATCAATTTTAATATTTACAAAATGTATACTTAATTGAGGAGTAATTAATAAGAAAGCAACCAGCTTTAAAAACATTAAAAACTTCTTTCAAGTAAATTTTTTACTTTTCCAAAATATTTACTATTATTTTTTATCCAGTTAATATCTTTATCCCACCACTTTAACTTTAATAAAAAATCTATTTCATCTATCTTAAAACGATATTTTATTTCTTTCGCGGGAACACCTCCAACTATAGAGTATGCTTTCACATTTTTCACCACTACAGAACCTGCTGCAATAATAGCACCATCAGCAATTGATATTCCATCCAAAATAATAACATTAGTACCTATCCAAACATCATTTCCTATTATAACTTCTTCAAATTCTTCAAAAAGGTCTTCATCAACAAAGCTAACTTGATGCTTCTTAGAAGTCGAAAAAAAAGCAGGATGAGTAGAAACAAAATCTTTTGTAGGATGTTTGCCCAATACAATATTACAATTTGAACCAATAGAACAAAACTTACCAATTTTTGTTTTAATAATTGAAGAATTATTTGCAATGTAACTAAAATCTCCTAATGTTACACCCCTTAACTTAACATTATTTTGAATCGTATTATATTGCCCAAATTTACAATTAGTGATATATGAACTAAAACCAATCTTGAGATTTTTCTTTCTTTCTTTAATCTCTAGATAAATTGATTTTATAATAATAAAAATATTAATAGTAAAAATATTAAAAAATAAATGTTTCATATTTCACTTTCCAATAAAGATTTTAATTTAATTTTTTTAAAAACCTTTAAAATGCCTCCATCTGAGGCATCTAGAATTTTACTATTTGAATTTAGATCTATCATTCTATATTTCTTAAATATTTTATATTGACGTAAAAATTCATCAATAAAAAAATCATTTCCAAAAGTTCTTTCGAATTCATCTTCTTGATGGATTGCACTTTTATACATTCGCATATCTTTTTCATCATCATATAAAAAATAATCGTGATCCATTCCTAAAAGTACTATTTCATCAAATCCCATATATACTGCAATAATTAAAGCATACACACTAACAGCTTCTGCAGATGTAATAGGCTTTGTAATATCTAAACCCTTTGCACTTAAAGAGTTATAGCTAAAACTTGCAGTTGCATAGTACCAATTGATATCAAAAAATTTAAATAAATTATTTTTTTCAAAAATAATTTTTATATTCTCTTTTCTAGCGTTTAAACCAAAGAATAATTGGCAGTTATTTGGAATATTTTTCTCCATATCGGTAAACCATGCTGTCCACTCTTCAGTTGTTTGTGGAGCATGAATGGGAGCAGTCATATAATACTTATCTACGCTACCACTCATGATTTCTTGAAAATCTTCATGAACATAAAAATTATTGAGTGCAAATACAATTTCATTTTTAAGAGGTTTTAAATCTTCTTTTTTTATAGAAGGACCGCTACCCAAAATAAAACAACGTTTTCCTTGATGAATATTTTTCAATTTATTATTTTTTTTAAATAACTTTATATTTATATAATATTTTGGAAGTGAATAAATATATTTAAGATATGAAAATAAAGTATCTGGTAGGATTTTTTTTAATTTTTGGATGAACACTCTGTATCCTTTAGTTTGATTTGAGACATAGCAATAATATAAACTAAACCTCTAATAATAAAAAATGCGTAAATAAAACTTATAAAATTAGATATAAATAATAATGGCAATATTAAAATAGTTATATTCAATAATAAAATTTTATTACTAGCAGTATATTTTATTAAAAATGTTTTAGATACCATAAAGAGTAATGTAAAAAAGATTACAACAAATGGAAATAAATTCAATACTCCTATCAATGAATTCTGCGGATATAATAAATGCACAACATAGTCACTAATAATATAGAAAATAAATCCACTAATCGTTGATATAGAAGCTAAAATGAGTATAATCTTGTACTTAAATTTTAAAAATACTTTAATATCAACCTTTGTTAATATGCTTAATAGGCTAGCAGATGTTAGCATTGTTATAGGTGTTACTGCAATCATAAATACAGATACAATTTGATAATACTCTGCAAACATTTCTGGAAAAAATATTTCTATCATAAACATATCCAAACGTAAGACTAATGAAAGAAGTAAATAAATAAATAAAAATTTTATAACACCATAGTTTTTGACTACATCACTCTGTAAATATAAAAAACCTATTTTCATGAGATCTTTTTTAAAAAGATAAAATGCTAAAAACTCTGTAAATAATAAACATAATACAAAAATAAAAAATGACTCAATATTTATATAACTGCTATAAAATAATAAAAACAAATATGGTATTATTCTTATGAATATATACAAGTAATTTTTATAAAATTGTAAATTATTAAAAAAAACTTTCATTTGCAAAGTATTTAAAACATATAAAAGTATGTAAATTGATAGTAAAATAGAAATATAAAATACGATGTTATAAAAAAGAAATATAAAAACTGTTGATAAGCTCACAAAAGAAAAATAAAACAAGAACCTATAAAGTCCTTCTTGTTTATTATTACCAATAACAGATTTTACATAAAAATCAGCAATTGCAGCACCAAAAGTGTATACAAGTAAATCAATAAGAATAATTGTAAAGCTAATCTGTACAAATAAGTCAGGAGAGATTTTATTAAGTAATGGAAAAAAAATCAATTGTCTTACTACTGAAAATAGCAATGCTGATCCAGCATAAATTATAGAACTACTAGCAAACTTTTTAATCATTAGCCAATATTATCTCTGTAAATTCTCTTACTACACCTTCCCCTCCATGTTTATGAAGTTTTAAAATATTTGGTATTGCCAATATATTTGATGTAGCATTTGCAGGGCATGCAGAAAATCCAACACTTTTAAGTAGGTCTTCACAGTTTACATCATCACCTATATAGGCAACTTCTTCCAACGTAATATTCTCAATTTTACATATTTTCTTAGCTGATTCTAGTTTTCCTACAAACTCTTTTCCTTGGTAAAGATAATCAATTTTCATTTTTTTTGCTCTATTCTCAACTATTTTTGTATTTTCACTTGTAATAATCCCTGTTTTAATACCTGCATTGCGAAGTAGTTCAAAAGCTTTTCCATCGTGAGTATTGAATTTTTTCAATTCATCACCATTTTCACTATAATACATTCCAGCATCAGTTAAAACACCATCAACATCACTTAGAAAAAGTTTTATTTTCTTTTTATGTCTAGAAGAAATAACATACTTATACATTAATTTTTCAGCTATATGCCAATCATCATCTTCATCAATCTCTACTGCTGTAAACTCTTCCATCTCATAAATTGCTATTTTACCACTTAAGCGATTTTTATATTTTTTTATATTTACTATGCTATTTATATAAAATGCTCCATTTTCCATAAGCATACCATTAAAGTCTTGTCTTCTTGGACGGTTTGAAAAGTCATAGTTTAATGGTTTATTGTCATCATTCCAAAAAAATCTTTTAGTTCTTATACATGTTAGCAATGAATCAACATATTCATCTTGAAGCTTCTTAATTGCTTCATCAAAGTCTTTAGTTTGAGTTAGTGGAGAAGTGGCTTGCACAAGTAAAAATAGGTCAGTATCATTGAAATTATTTTTACCTATAAATTCAAGCATTACGGACTCTGTACTTGCAGTATCATTTGCATTTTCAGAGTCTCTATTATATACCTTGACCTTAGAAAAATTAAAACTGTTTACAGTATCTTTGATTTCTTTACAATCAGTAGCAACATAGATCTCGTCAATATTTTCTGAGTTTTGTAAAGCTTCAAGATTCCAATAAACTAAAGGCTTACCGCAAAATTCTTTTATATTTTTGAATGGTATGGATTTACTTCCACATCGTACAGGTATAAATGCTATATTCATAATAATCTACTTTATTTTCTATTCTTTAGCTTATCTCTTTGAACTTGCTCTATTGGAAGTATCTCAGTATCTTTAAAATGCAATGCTTCAAAAGTTTCATTTAATCCATCTACTAATACTTTAAGTTCATCGGCTTCCAAAGAAGCTCCATGATCAGTACCTTTCCATGTCTTGTCTTTTGTAAAATGTCTTTCTATCCATCTTGCACCTAAAGTAAATGCAGCTACATCTAAGTTTGTGCCTAGGTGATGGCCTGAAAATCCTATCTCATTGACCCTTGTCTCATAATTATCATAAAGCCAATTTATTTCTAATAATGCTACATTCTTTGCAGGAACAGGATAGCCTGAAGTACAAGAATATATGAGAAGTCTAGATTTTGCTTGATCTGTTTCTTCAAAAAATGAGATAATCTCTTCAACTTCTTCTTTTGTAGTCATCCCAATAGAAAGTTGTACTTGTCCTTTAAACTCATCTCTAAGAACTTTTAACATATCAAAGTTATTATTACAAGCTGATGGTACTTTTAAAAAATCTGGTTCAAAAGTTATCATCTCTTTTGCACTTGTAACATCCCAAACAGAAGTACTGTAAACTATACCAATACTATCACAATAATTTTTTAGTTCTTTATTTTGAGCTACATTAAATTCTAAAAATTCTCTATGCGCTCCATAAGTGTCTCCATAAGAGTTGGCAGGTACTGGATGTACTGCATTATATTGTTCTTCAGTTAAAAGTTCTTTATTATTTCTTTTTTGAAACTTTACATAACCTGCACCTGCTTCTTTGGCTAAATCAATTAGCTCTTTTGCTATACTCATTTGCCCCATGTGGTTACAACCAATCTCCGCTATCACTTTTGGAGCTTTATAATCAAATTTAAATCCCATATTCTTTCCTTTTTTTAATTTTATAGTCTGCCATATTTATCTGAATAGCGAATGATATCATCTTCTCCAAAATAATTACCTAACTGCACTTCAGAAAATAATATATTTTCATCTGAGCTATTAATAATCTGATGTTTACATCCTTTGGGTATATAGATGTATTTACCTGGGTATACATCTATAAGAGACTCTCCCAGAACAACTTTACCTTTACCTTTTATAATAACCCAATGTTCTTCTCTTTTTTTATGTTCTTGCAAACTCAACTCAGAACCTGGGAAAACTGTAATAATTTTTGCTTGAGCATGTGATGATAAAATTGTACTTTTATAAAATCCCCAAGGTCTATTAAAAATTTGATGCTCCAAAATATGTTCATCATATTCTCTATAATCTTCTGATAAATCAAATTTTACATTTTCCAAAAGTAATATATGAAATTGTTTTTTTGTTAAAATATTCACTAATTTTTTCTTCTTATTTAGAACAGGTATAAAATCAATTTTATCAAATTTAAAAATTTCACACACTTCATCGAAGGATGAAGTTGTATTTAAAAACTTAAAATCATCTTGATACACTTTAGTCAAACGGTCTGTTAATTGTACCCCATCTAATAATGCTCTTCTAATATCACCATCTGTAATAATTCCAACAACTTCGTTCACTTCATTTAAACAAATTAAGAATCTTTTTTTATTTTCATCAATTAATTCTAAAGCTTCTCTCAATAATGCACTACTATCTATAGTTAATTTTTCAAATTTCATCTAATTTCCTAAATACCATGAATACATAGTTTTTATACCATCTTCAAGCTCTACAGTATGTTTCCATCCTAAAGAGTGAAGTTTAGAAGGATCTGTTAACTTTATCATTGTTCCGTCTGGTTTTGTATCATTAAAATAGAGTTCACCTTTGTAGGCTACTATCTTTTTTATAGTTAATGCTAACTCTTTTATGCTGATATCTACACCTGTACCTATATTAATATGTGTATTTCTGATCTCTTTAGTATCTTCATTGTAAGTATCTTCAAAGTTACGACTCTCCAGTATAAATACACAGGCATCTGCCATATCTTCTGAGTAAAGAAATTCTCTTCTTGGTTTACCACTTCCCCAAATTTCTACCTGGGGAGTGTTGTTTAGTTTTGCTTCATGCATCTTTCTTAAAAGTGCTGGAAGTACATGAGATGTTTCTAAGTCAAAGTTATCATTTGGACCGTAAAGATTTGTAGGCATTACAGATATAAAGTTTGTTCCATACTGTAAGTTATAAGACTCACACATCTTTATTCCGGCTATCTTTGCTATAGCATATGGTTCATTTGTGTATTCTAGTGTATCTGTTAGTAAGCAATCTTCAGGCATAGGCTGTGGAGCATTTTTAGGATATATACAAGTACTTCCTAGAAATAGTAGTTTAGTTACACCATTTTTATAACTTTGGTGAATAATATTATTTTGAATCTGTAAGTTCTCATATATAAAATCAGCTCTGTAAGTATTGTTAGCAACTATACCACCAACTTTTGCAGCAGCAAGTATCACATACTCAGGTTTCTCTTCTTTAAAGAAGTTTTCTACTGCTGTTTGGTTTAGCAAATCCAACTCTTTATGAGTTCTATATATCAGGTTTGTATAACCTTTAGATTCAAGGTTTTTAACTATCGCACTTCCAACAAGTCCTCTATGTCCTGCAATGTAAATTTTAGAAGTTTTAGTCATAATTTACATCCAAAATATTCACAAAAAACATTATGATATTTTAAATAAGAATTTTCATTTAATGTTCCATATTTTTTTAATACAGCTTGCTTTGAAACTACAAATGTTTTTCTAACCATAAGTTTTGAAGTTTTTGGAATATTACCATCTGTAAGATTTGTATTGTCTATCAATATTTCATCTTTGTACATTGTATCAATTTTACTACTTATTGGAATAGCAATAAAGTCATCATGAGGTAGATTATCTTTAAATACTAATACAGGTCTTTTTTTAGATTTATTAAAATCAGTAAAATAAAATTCACATAAAACTATATCTAAGTGTTTTATTTCCATATAGCATCCTCTGTATCATCTTTCCAATCTTCAATAAGGTTTGCAGTATGATTTGAAAACAGTTGAACTTCTAAGGTCTCTTCACTATTTTCTACTCGAGGCTGGTTAATAATTTTGTCTTCAACAATGTAAACTTCGTCTTTTGGTAAATTTTGTAAAAAATAAATTATTTTATCAAAAACATTATCTTGTATGTTTAATTTTAAAGTATGCATTGTTTAATCCTTTTTTAGTTATTACTCAAAATAGCTCATAGTTTTATATCCACCATCTTGAAGGTAAACATCTTTTGTCATTAGTTTAAGATCTGATTGCATCATATCATTTACTAACTCTTCTAGTTTATACTCACGTTTCCATCCAAGTTTCGTTTCTGCTTTAGTTGGATCTCCAAGAAGTAAGTCCACCTCTGTTGGTCTAAAGTATTTAGGATCTACAGATACTACTTCTTTTCCTATTTTTACTTGATACTCCGAGTTAGAACAAGAAACTACATAAGCCTTTTCCTCTTTTCCTTCACCTTTAAACTCTAACTCTATACCAGCATACTTAAATGACATCTTTACAAAGTCTCTTACAGTTGTAGTCTCTCCTGTAGCTATAACCCAGTCTTCTGGTTCATCTGCTTGTAAAATCAACCACATCATCTGAACATAGTCTTTAGCATGACCCCAGTCACGTTTGGCATCTAGATTACCAAGGTATAGTTTATCTTGTAGTCCAAGTGCTATTTTAGAAGCTGCACGAGTAATCTTTCTTGTTACAAATGTTTCACCTCTTACTGGTGACTCATGATTAAAGAGGATTCCATTACATGCAAACATTCCATATGCTTCACGGTAGTTTACAGTTATCCAATATGCATACATCTTTGCAACTGCATAAGGTGAACGTGGATAAAAAGGTGTTGTTTCACTTTGTGGTGTCTCTTGTACTTTTCCATATAGCTCTGATGTAGATGCTTGGTAGATTTTAGTCTTTTTAGAGAGTCCTAAAAGTTTTACAGCTTCAAGGATTCTAAGTGTTCCTGTTCCATCTGCGTTTGCTACGTACTCTGGTGTTTCAAATGATACTGCTACGTGACTCATCGCTGCAAGGTTATATATTTCATCTGGTTGTACTTCTTGGATAATACGAGTAAGGTTCATACTATCTGTCATATCACCATAGTGAAGTATTAAGTTTCTATTTTCTACATGTGGATCTTGGTATAGGTGGTCAATTCTATCTGTATTAAAAAGTGAACTTCTTCTTTTTACACCATGAACTATATAGCCTTTTTTTAGTAAAAACTCTGCAAGATAACTTCCATCTTGTCCTGTTATTCCTGTTATTAATGCTACTTTATTTGACATTACTTATTTCCTTTGTTATAAAAATAGTTAGTAGCCTCTACAAACCCATCAACACTTCCACAGTCAAATCTTTTGCCTTTAAACTTATAAGCTATCACATTTCCTTGTTTTGCTTGTTCAAGTAGTGCGTCAGTTATTTGAATCTCTCCACCTTTTCCTGGTTTAGTCTTTTTTATGATTTCAAAGATATCTGGAGTTAGTATATAACGACCTATGATTGCTAAGTTTGAGGGGGCATCTTGTGGATCTGGTTTTTCTACCATGTCTGTGACTCTAAAGAGAGATCCCCGAATCAAGTCCGAGGATGATGTAGTTTGTTGAATGGGAATGACATCGCCTGCTATTACACCATACTTATTACTATCCTGTGGTGGTATCTCTTCTACTGCCACTATAGAGCATTGATACTTTTCATATAGTTTAGTCATTTGAGTGAGAACTGAGTCTCCATCGTTATCACATAGGTCATCAGCAAGTATTACTGCAAAAGGTTCATCCCCTATGAGAGTCTGTCCTGTAAGTATTGCGTGACCTAAACCTTTCATTTCTACTTGTCTTGTGTAGCTAAATGTATAATCTTTTACTATTGTTCGTATCTCACTCATTAGAGGTTCTTTAGAAGTACCATCTATCTGATGCTCAAGTTCATAAGATCTGTCAAAGTGGTCTTCTATAGCTCTTTTGCCACGTCCAGTAACTATAGCCATAGTATCCATACCGGCGCTTACAGCTTCTTCTACGCCATACTGTAGAAGTGGTTTAGTTAAAACTGGTAGCATCTCTTTTGGGATTGCCTTTGTTGCAGGTAAGAATCTTGTTCCATATCCTGCAGCTGGAAATAGACACTTTGTTATTTTTTTATTCATATTAATTATTTTCCATTTGTAGTTTTTCTTTTAAGATGATTTTTCCACTCTCTACACCAGGCTGATCATAAGCATTTATATACATAAATTTAGCACATACCGAGGTTAGTAGCTCAAATTCGTACATCAACGCAGCTATTGCACTTTCATAAACACCATCAATTGTAATAACATCACACGGAATATCACTTAAATTATTAATTGATGTAATTGTAGCATCTGCTTGCTTATTTATAAGTGAAGAAAACTCTATATTATCCAAATAATCCAACTCTTCTAATCCCTCTAGTTTAATATTGGGAATTATGAGGTCACTATCAAAGTCATCTACTTTGATGACGGTAACCGTTTTATCTCTTTTTCCCTCTACTATAAGCTGTAAAAAAGAGTGTTGGTCTATGGGCCCTATGATTCCTATGGGAGTGAGTCCTTGTCTAGTTGAGTTGATATCTACTTTTCCTAGTGACTCTCCCCATAGTTGGATATACCACTTGTTGAAACCTTCTAGGCGTGATGAATAGGAAAAGACTACATTTATGTTAAAACTATTTTTATACTCTGTAAAGAATCTTGCTTTTTTTAAGATACGATTATAGTGTTCCTCTTTAGCAAAAAAAGAGTCGTGAACTTTTTTTGTTCCATCTAGCAGGGCATCTATATCTATACCGACTATCGCAAGAGGTAAAAGTCCTACTGCACTAAAAACTGAAAATCTCCCACCTACATCTTTTGGAATCCCGAAAGTTTTCATACCATTTGCTTTTGCATAATTATTTAGCTTTGAATCATGTTCAGTGATGATCACCGTGTTGTCTTTATTTATTTTAACCAAGGAGTGGATGTATTTAAATATAGAAACAGTTTCAACTGTCGTACCAGACTTAGATATGACTATAAAAAGTGTATCATTCAGGTCTATCGCTTCTACCTTTGACTTGATATCAATAGGGTCAGTTGTTTCTAAAAAGTATAGCTGTTTAGTTAAAGTTTTAGAGTGTTTTAAAAACTTGTATATAGCGTAAGTTCCAAGAGTACTCCCACCTATGCCTATAACTACTATGTTTTTTTGTTTTACAGTTTTAGCGTACTCTTTAAACGCAGTAGTACCTTGGGAGATGAGATTATAGTAGCCTATATACTCTTTCTCTTTTAATATCTCCTCAAAGACATCTTCATCTGAAATAGTTGGATTAAAGTTATGGTGATATTTCATATGATCCTTGAGTTGTTTAATAATTTAGAACATTATACAATTATAATTTTTATATTAAGTAAATAAGGAGTAAAAAATTGTATAATTGAAGTAAAAAATCGTTTAATGAAACACTAAGGACAAAAAAGAATGAAGCAGTTATTGCAGGATCTTAAAAAAGGTAAAATACTACTAGAAGAGATTCCCTTTCCAAACTGTGGAAAAAACGAAGTTTTAATCAAAACACAAAAGAGTCTTATCTCCCCTGGTACTGAAAGAATGTTACTTGAGTTTGGAAGAAGCTCTTACTTTAAAAAAGCCAAGCAACAACCAGATAAAGTTAAGATGGTTATTGATAAAATAAAAACAGATGGACTCCTTCCGACTATGGAAGCAGTTTTTGCAAAACTTGGTGAGCCTATGCCACTTGGTTATTGTAATGCAGGTATTGTCATGGAAGTTGGCTCGCAAGTTACTGACTTTAAAGTTGGTGATAGAGTTGTATCTAATGGCCCTCATAGTGAAGTTGTGACTGTTGGTAAAAATCTTGTGGCTAAGATACCTGATAATGTCTCTTTTGAAACTGCATCTTTTACGGTTATAGCTTCTATTGCCCTTCAAGGGATTCGACTTTTTCAACCAACACTTGGAGAAAAGGTTGCTGTTATCGGTCTTGGTCTGATTGGTCAGATGACTATGGAGTTGTTAAAAGCAAATGGTTGTGAGGCTATAGGCATAGATATAGATCAAGGAAAAGTTGATCTCGCTCGCTCGAATGGTTTTATAGCTTTAAATCCTTCTAATGGGGAAGACCCCGCTTCTTTCATAGCAAATCATACAGACGAAGTGGGCGTGGATGGGGTTATTATCACTGCTGCTACGAAAACAGATGGACCTATAGAGCAAGCAGCCCAAATCACGCGTAAAAAGGGTAGAATTGTCGCTGTTGGTGCTGTTGGCATGAATATACCAAGACCTCCTTTTTATGAAAAAGAGTTGGCATTTTATATCTCAAGCTCTTATGGTCCTGGTAGGTATGATAGTAGTTATGAAGATGAAGGTATTGACTATCCTATAGGATATGTTAGATGGACTGAAAATCGTAACTTTCAAGCAGTTTTACAACTACTCTCAAACGGTAGCTTAAATTTTGAGTATCTTATAACGCACCAGTATAAATTTAGTGATGCTCCAAAAGCATATAATGAACTACTTAGTAATCATGATGCCTTAGGTGTTATACTTGAGTATGAAGTATTAGAAAATATTCTTATAGATAAGAAAGTAGAGATAGCTTCAAGCAGTGCAAAAAGTTCTGATGATGTAAACATAGGTATTATTGGAGCAGGTAACTTCACTAAACTTATACTTCTTCCAATTTTAAAAGAGTCAAATGCTAATTTAGTGGGGATATCTAGTGCAAAGGGTTTATCTGCTTCTCTCTCTGCCAAGAAATTTAGATTTCAATACACTACAACTGACTATACAGAGCTTCTTAAAGATGAAAATATCAATACAATTTTTATCACAACAAGGCATGATAATCATGCTCAGTTTATTATAGAGTCACTAGAGGCTGGAAAAAATGTATTTGTTGAAAAACCTTTAGCTATAAATATGAAACAGTTATCAGATATTGTAAAGGTATGTAATAGATTAGCAAATGAAAATAAAATGCCTCACTTTATGGTGGGGTTTAATAGAAGGTTTTCACCATTTGCAAAAGATATATTTACTAAAACAAAGGGTAGAAGTTCTCCAATAGCAATAAATATGACTATAAATGCAGGAGCATTACCAAAAGAGTTATGGGTACATGATCCCAAAATTGGTGGGGGAAGAATAATAGGCGAGGGGTGTCACTTCATAGATACTATGAGCTATTTTGCCAAGAGTGATGTTAAGAGTGTTTATAGTAGCGCACTAAATAGTGAAAAAGAGTTGGCTATTAAAAATGATAATGTTATGTTAAATATGAAGTTTAAAGATGGATCAGTAGGAACACTTAATTATCTCTCAAATGGCAATAAATCTTTCTCTAAAGAGCAGATGATACTGTTTTGTGAGGGGAAAGTTTTTACTTTAGATAATTATAAAAAAAATACTGCGTATGGAAGTGGAAATTTTAAAAAGTTATCACAAGATAAAGGTCACAAGGATGAGGTTATAGGTTTTATAGAAAATATTAAATCATCAACGGAGAGTTTAATATCATTAAGTTCTTTAGTAAATACGACACTTGCAACATTTGCACATGTAAAGTCTTTAGAAGAGAGTAGGGAAGTAAAAATATCAGAACTTAAAGATGAGTTAAATGAGCTTATTAAATAAGTTTAAAAATATTATTCATTATACCTCTCTAATGGGTTTAAAGTGGTTTATATTTAGAGTTAAATATGAACTATTGAAAAAAATAGGCTACTTTAATATAGTTAATAAATCTATTTTAAAAAAAGTCGATAGATGTGATTCTTCTCTCTTTCATTATGAAAAAATAGGCTTGATAGCTGATGATTTTAGAGGCTGTAGTGGTTTTTTCAAAAAAGCTGATGAAGCTATTAATGGAAATATTTTTGCATTTTCTCATGAGTATTTAAATTATTTAATAAATAATAAAATTGAGTGGCAAATGAATCCTCTATCCAAAGTTAAAGCAGATGAAAGTTTATCTTGGAATAACTTATCTGACTTTGGCGAGTATGGAGATATAAAATTGATTTGGGAAGCTTCACGCTTTCCTCAAGTCTATTTTTTTATAAATGCATACTATGCATCAAAAGATGAGAAGTATGCCAAAGCTTGTATAGCCCAGATAGTTGACTGGATTGATTCTAATCCTTATCCTAAAGGTGTAAATTATAAATGTGGACAAGAGATAAGTTTTAGAATATTTAGCTGGATAAATGCCCTTGAATATTTTCATAAATTTATATCAAAGAGTGATGAAGAAAAAATTGTGAAAAATATTTATACTTCACTTTTAAGAGTAGATGCAAATATTGACTATGCTGCAAAATCTGTTAAAAATAATCACTCTATAAGTGAAGCATCAGGACTCTTGTTAGGTGGATTACTATTTCCACAATTTAAAGAATCTAAAGAGTTTGTTAAGAAAGGTTTAAAGTACCTTTTAGAAGAGAGTGCTTATCAGATTTATGATGATGGATCATATATTCAGCACTCTTTCACTTATGAGCGTTTAGTTTTAGATGTGTTGTCATTTGTAATCTTTGTTAGTGAAAAAATAGAATTTGAGTTACCAGAAGAGATAAAGAGACGACATTTAAAAATATTAAACTTTTTAAACTCATTTATGCAAGAGAATGGATGGTTACCGAATTATGGCTCAAATGATGGAACTAATTTATTTCCAATTGGTGATAATGATTATAGAGACTTTAGAGGTAGTTTAGGTTTTGCTTTAAGAATTTGTAAAAAAGAGAGCTTACTACTGGATAAAAAAATTGAGTTTAATGATGGTGGATATTATATACTCAAGAGTGATGAGATTTTTACTTTTATACGATCTCATAGTTATGTGGATAGACCTGGACAAAATGACATGTTTCATCTAGATGTTTGGTATAAAGGTGAAAATATTTTTTGTGATTCAGGGTCATATTCATATAATACAGATAAAATTGATAAAGATAATTTTTTAGGAACTATAGGACACAACACTGTTTTAATAAACAATGAAAATCAGATGAAACAGGTTTTAAACTTTGGTTGGGCTAATTGGACTAAAACTAAGCAGATTAAATTTAACAAACATAGTTTTAATGCACAAAACTATGCCTATAAAGAACGTTTTGGTATTACTCACAACAGAGAGCTAAAACTACAGGAGAATTTTTTATATATAACGGATAAAATAGTAGGTGTAAATAAACTCACTAATATCCAACAAGTTTGGAATACAAAATATGACCTTGAGCCTATTGATGAGTATAAACTTAAAGTAAACACTTGTATAATATCTTCCAATGTCAAATATAGAGTCGAAGATAGTTATATTTCGGATTATTACAACTCTTACCTTATAGGTAAAAGAGTGATTTTTGAGATAGATGCAGATAATGACTTTGAAATAAAAACAGTAATGGAATTTATATAGTGAGAATAATACTTTTTCATCAGTACTTTTTAGGAAAAAATGATCCTGGTGGTTCAAGGTGGAATGAATTTAGTGACTTTTTTTCAAAAAAAAACAGTATAAACGTAGATGTATTGGCTGGAAATATTCATTATGCTACGGGTGAGCAAATTAGTGAAAATATATACTTAAATAAAGAGATTTTAGATGAAAATATTACCTTGTATAGAACATGGACATATTCGGGTTATAATAGCAACTTTATAGGTAGAGTTATTGGATATCTCTCTTATACATTTTCATCTTTAATAAAATCACTTATGCTAAAAAAACCTGATTTGATTATTGTTACTTCACCCTCTCTATTTGTCGGAATTTCTGCAATATTATTATCTAAAATAAAAAGAGTGCCTTTTATATTTGAAGTGAGAGACTTATGGCCAGAATCAGCTGTTGCTACAGGTGTTTTACAGAATAAATTTTTATTGAGTATTTTATATTGGCTTGAGTATAAACTCTATAAACATAGTAAAAAGATAGTTGTGTTGACGCCCGCGTTTAAAGAAAATATTGAAAGTAGATTTCCTGAATTTTTTGGTAAAATCAGTGTTATTACAAATGGTGCTGATTTTTCTATAATGAGTGAAAATTCTAAAACACAAGAGATACGGGAGAAATATAGCTGGAGAGATAAAAAAGTATTTGCATATTTTGGAGCACATGGAGTTGCAAATGATTTAATGCAGGTAGTAGAAATAGCAAATAAGATGAGAAACAATAGAGATATTTTATTTGTTCTTATTGGTGATGGTATGCAAAAAAAGATGCTTAAAGAAAAAGCACAAGAGTATACTCTTAGTAATATAGAGTTTATTGATTCTGTGCCTAAAAATGAAGTTGTTGATTATATAAATGCTATAGATGTTGGTATGGCTATTTTAAAGAAAACAGATACTTTTAAAACGGTATATCCAAATAAAGTATTTGACTATATGAGTTGTAAAAAGCCTATTTTAGTAACTATTGATGGTATAACTAGAGAGTTGATAAAAGATGCAAACTGTGGGCTTTATAGCGGACCTGAAAACATTAAAGAGTTTGAAAAAAGTATAGATAAATTTGTATCAATGAGTGATGAAGAGATGAAAATGTTAGGCGATAATGGTTTTAAGTTTGTAAAAGAAAATTTCGACAGAGAAAAATTGGCGTATAAATATATGGAGTTGATTCAAAAGGTTTTAAATGATTAAAGTACTGTTTGAGAAGTTGCTGGCACTGATTTTAATTATTCTTTTTTTACCAATATATCTAATAGTATCATTTTTAGTGCTAGTAACAATAGGGAGTCCAATACTCTTTGTTCAGAAGCGACCTGGACTTAATGGTGAAGTATTTAATATATATAAATTTAGAACTATGACAAATGCAAAAGATGAATATGGTAAACTTTTAAGTGATGAAAGAAGGCTCTTTGGAGTTGGTAAATTTATAAGAAGTCTATCCTTAGATGAACTTCCACAATTATTTAATGTATTAATAGGTAAAATGAGCTTTGTTGGTCCTCGTCCACTCTTAATAGAGTATCTTGACCTTTACAATGATGAGCAAAAAAGACGGCATAATGTTAAACCTGGGATTACAGGTTGGGCACAGGTAAATGGACGTAACAACATAAGTTGGCAAGAGAGATTCAGACTTGATGTTTGGTATGTAGATAATCGATCTTTTATGTTGGATATGAAAACATTATGGCTAACTTTTTTAAAGGTAATTAAACGCAGCGATGTTAACTCAAGCACAGCTGTAACTATGGAAAAATTTGAAGGTAACAAATAATGGATAATCAAAGTCGTTTCAATAATTGGGTGTATCCAGAGATTATAGATTCAAAACCTACAAAATATAACTGGATTGTTCAGAATGTTGATGGATTAGATTTAGGTTATAAAACAGATATTGGAGCATTTAGCTATATTAATGCAAAGTACGGTGTAGTAATTGAAGAGAGTGTTCAAATTGGATCACACTGTTCTATTTACTCTGTTTCTACAGTAGATGATACAAGAGGAAAGGTTCACTTAAAAAAGAACTGTAAAATAGGTACTCATTCAACAATATTACCGGGTGTTACAGTTGGAGAAAATTCAATTGTCGGAGCACATAGTTTAGTCATAAATGATATACCCGATAATGTAATTGCTTTTGGCGTCCCTGCGAAAGTCGTTAGGAAAATTGATGCAAAAAAATAGACTCTTTTTAAGTGCTCCACATATGAGTGGAAATGAGCTTAAATATATTGAGGAAGTATTTAAAAGTAACTATATAGCACCAGTAGGTGAGTATATAAATAAATTTGAAGATAGTATAAAAAATTATACGGGAACTAAAAATGCCCTTGGAGTAACAAGTGCAACGGCAGCAATTCATCTTGCTCTTAGAGTCTTGGGTGTAAAAAAAGGAGATGATGTTTTAGCTTCTACTTTTACTTTTATAGGCTCAGTAAGTCCTATTCTTTATCAAAATGCAAGCCCTATATTTATCGATTGTGATAAAGCCTCTTGGAATATATCGTCAAGGTTATTAAATAAATATTTATTATCATGTGAAAAAAAGCCAAAAGCATTAATACTTACACATCTTTACGGTATGAGTGCAGATATAGAGAAAATAGCTGATATCTGTAGGTTACATGGCATCTATCTGATAGAAGATGCAGCAGAATCTTTAGGGGCTACTTATAACTCTAAACATACCGGAACATTTGGAGATTTTGGAGTATATTCATTTAATGGGAACAAGATACTCTCTACAAGTGGTGGAGGCATGCTAGTAAGTGCAAATAAAGAGTATATTAAAAAAGCAAGGTTCTACGCTACTCAAGCCAAAGAAGAGTTGCCGCATTATGAACACAAAGAATATGGATATAACTATCGTATGTCAAATGTATTAGCTGCCATAGGTGTTGCTCAAATGGAAGTTATAGAAGATAGAGTTCTTAAAAAAATAGAGATCTTTGAGTGGTATAAAGAGTATTTAGTTGATATCGATGAAATTGAATTTATGCCAGAGTTGCAAAATAGTCGTGGAAATCGTTGGTTAACAACTGTAATATTTAAAAAATCAGATTTTAATAAAATTATGAAAGCTCTTGAGTCTGTAAATGTCGAAAGTCGGCCTCTCTGGAAGCCCATGCATATGCAACCGTTATTTGAGGGTAGTCTGAATGTTCTTGATGGTTCAAGTGAAGAGTTGTTTAAAAAAGGTCTTTGTTTGGCTTCTTCAACAACTATGAGTAAAGATGATGTAAAAATGATTTGTAAAGTTATCAAAGATAATTTGGAGTAAATAATGTTTTCAGTAGATAGACGAATATTAAATTTTTTACTTATTATGCTTTTAACATATATTACATTCTGGTGGACATTTTCAATATTTCACACTCCATTTGATATTGGTCTATTTCTCACTGTTTTAATTGTTCGTATAATTGCATCTACGTTGATTTTAAAGGATTATTCTTTATCCTGGTCGAAGGTTTCACAAAAAACATTTTTAATAAAAAGTTTTGTATATATCGTAGCATTTTTAATTTACCTTCCAATATTTTATGGAAAAATTAAAATCTCACTGATGGCATCAGAACTATTTTTGTATCTCTTTGCCATAAATTTTATTATGTATTTTTATTACTACTTAATAAACAAAAGCAATATCGAAAAAACAAAATCTGTAGTTATATATGGGGCTGGGAATGCTGGAGTAAAACTAGCTTCTGAGTTTTATAATACAGAATATAAAGTGAACTACTTTATAGATGATGATAAAGAGCTACAGAGTCGTTCTATAGACTCAGTAGAAGTGATATCAAATGAAACTATAAAAAATAAATTATCAGGTAGTAAGTTTGACTTACTCGTGATAGCTATTCCTTCAGCACCAAAAAAGAGTATGAAAGATATATATGATAATTTAAGTGGAAGTTTCAAAGAGATTCAAATTTTACCATCTTTTGATGAAATATTAAAAGATAAGGATTTTGCAACACAGTTAAAAGATATCTCAGTAGAAGATCTTCTTGCACGTCATCCACAAGATTTAGATAAGCAAAAAATAGGGGAGTTTATAAAAAATAAAACTGTCTTAGTCACTGGGGCTGGCGGTAGTATCGGCAGTGAAATATCTCGACAGTGTGAGAAGTATGGAGCTAAAAAACTGATACTTCTTGATCATAGTGAATACAATCTCTACACTATTGCTGAAGAGATTAAAAATATTGATACATCTTTAGTAATGCAGAGTGTAACAAACCTTGAATTACTTGAACAAACATTTGAAATACATAAACCAGATATAGTTATTCATGCTGCAGCATACAAACATGTACCTCTTGTTGAAGCAAATATATACGAGGGGATTGTAAATAATGTCATAGGCACTAAATATGTTATTGATACCTCTCTAAAATATGGCGTAGAAAAATTTGTTATGATATCTACAGATAAAGCTGTTCGACCAACAAATGTAATGGGAACTACAAAACGTATTTGTGAACTTTATGCGCAAAATTCAAGTGGAAATGGAACTGATATAGTTGCGGTAAGATTTGGAAATGTACTTGGAAGTAGTGGAAGTGTAATACCTAAGTTTAAATCTCAAATAAGAAATGGGCAGAATATTACTGTTACTCATCCTGATATTACAAGATATTTTATGCTAATACCTGAAGCTTGTGAGCTTGTTCTTCAAGCTGGTGCTATTGGGAGTGGTGGAGAGATATTTATACTAGATATGGGTGAACCAATTAAGATAGTTGACCTTGCAAATAAGATGATAAAGTTGAGTGGTAGAGATGATTTGAATATAGAGTTTATTGGATTGCGTCCAGGTGAAAAATTGTATGAAGAGTTACTTATTGATGGTAGTGATGCAAAAACAGATTATAAATCTATCACAGTAGCATCTCCTACAAAGTATAATATTTCACACTTAAACAGAGACATAGAAGAGTTACTGGTGAGTGAGAATAGATTGGATAAGCTTAAGGAGATTGTTCCTGAGTTTAATCATCATAGGAATGTTTAATACTTTAATATTACCACTCCACTTGATGGTGGAACTCTTTCTCCACTAAAAATACAATAATTTTTTTATGTTATAATCGCAATATATTAAGCAAAATGGGCATATTTTTAATGAAATCATCAGACGTAAGTCATATACTCAATAACAAAGAACGATTACTCACTCAAACCTACTTTGATTTGCAGAGGTATTTTGAGGATAAGTATGGGACTAACACTGTTGTTTTTATGGAAATTGGAACTTTTTATGAAGTATATGAAGTAAATAATGATGATGAACAGATAGGTAAAGCTAAAGAGATAGCGGAACTTTTAAACATTCAACTTACGAAAAAAAATAAAAATATCATTGAAAACTCTGATAAAAATCCACTTTTAGCCGGTGTACCTGCTGTCTCTTTTGAACGTTATCTTAATCGCTTAATAAGTGAGCAAAAATATACTGTAATTGTTGTGAAACAAAAAGGTAATCCACCTAAAATAAGTCGTTATATCTCTCAAATTGTTTCACCAGGTACAAATTTTGATCATATTATAGATAATGATGACAACTACATAGTTTCTATCTTAATTGATAAGCATAGGGATGTTTACAGTGTTGGTTATTCAGCTATAGATGTAACGACTGGAAAAACTTTTCTCTATGAAACTCATGGGACAAGTGAAGATCCCGCGTACGCTCTTGATGAAGTCTTTAATCTTTTAAATATATACAGAACTTCTGAGGTTGTTATTACCTTTTTAGATGGAGTACAAGATCAGCGTCATGTAATTCAATACTTGGAAGTTGCAGAGCATTATCACTACTCCGTAAATAACCAAAGACCAAAGATAGAGTTTCAAAACAGACTCTTTAAAGAGGTTTATCAGATACAGTCTCTGCTATCTCCAATAGAGCACTTGGACTTAGAGAGAAACCCAATGATAACAGAGTCTTTGGCTATTTTAATTCACTTTGTAATAGAGCATGATTATCATATAGTTCAAAAACTCTCACTTCCTTCTATCATAGACAACCGTCGTTTTATGTATCTTGGCAACAATGCCTTAGAGCAGATGGGTGTAATATCTAAAGATAGACGTGAGTTTACACTTCTTAAAATGATGGACAAAAGTGCAACGGCAATTGGACGAAGACTTTTAAAAGAGAGATTGCTCAATCCAATAATGGAAGCAGATGAGCTAGAGCGTAGATATAACCTTATAGAGAGAGTTTCATCACATACGAGATATTTAGATGAGATGATGCGTGGTGTTTATGATTTAGAGAGACTCTCACGTAGACTTAGTTTAGGACGTCTTCATCCTTTTGAGATGAACCATATTTATGAGTCGATGATGAGTGTAAAAGAGTTGATGCAGTATGTTAAAAAGCATAAGATTCAAAAAACTCCTTTTCATGAGAATGAGGTTGATGAGTTCTTACGTGACATAGATAAAAGTATAGACTTAGATATCTCACGTCGCTTTACAAACGCAACTGTTGATGAAAACTTTCTAATGGATGGTGTTGATGAATCTATAGACACACTTGTGAAAGAGAACTCTATTATGCTCATTGCCTTTGAAGATATAATGGCAAAAATTTCAGATTTACTTGAGTCTGTAAACGCAGGTAACTCAAAAAGTTTAGTAACCCTTGGTCTTTTAGAAAAAGAGGGCTATTATATCTCTCTTAGTAAAAATAGATTTTCTCTTATAGAGAGTGAGTTTAAAAAAGATGAAGAGTTTTTAAACTTCACCATAAAAAAACTTACAAATAGTGTAAAAATCACCTCAGAATTTACAGATAACCTTTCAGATAAAATCATGAAAAACCGTCGTAAGATTGTAGCTCTTGTAAGAGATAGATATATCCAACTTCAAGGTCTCTTTGAGAGACGATACTCACTCCTGTTTGATAGAGTGATAGCGTATGTTTCAGACCTTGATGTGGGTGTGAGCTCATCAAAAATAGCACAGATGTATAAACACTCACGTCCTATGATTGTTGAGGCTCAAAATGATGAGAATTTTATGCAGATAATGCAACTTCGTCATCCTCTTATTGAGATTCAAGAGAGAGGTGGAATTTACATTCCAAATGATATAGTTATGGGAAATCGTGAGTATATGGACTTGCCTCACCCTGAGACAGTTATGCTTGAAGTTGGTGTTCATGATGGACACGATATCAATGGTGTTTTACTCTATGGTATAAACTCAAGTGGTAAAAGTTCTCTTATGAAAAGTATAGGGATTGCAACTTTAATGGCTCAGAGTGGTTTCTTTGTAAGTGCTGCGGTTATGAAGTTCTCTATATTTGACTCACTATTTACTAGAATTGTCTCAAAAGATAATCTTGCTAAAGGACTCTCAACATTTGCAGTCGAGATGCTTGAACTTAAAAATATTTTTAACCGTTCAACTGCTCGTTCTTTAGTTTTAGGAGATGAGATAAGTCATGGTACCGAAACACTCTCCGGTGTTGCTATTGTCGCAAGTGCTATAAATAAACTTGCAAAAACAAGATGTCTTTTTCTTTTTGCAACTCACCTACATCAACTCTCAACTATGAGAGAGATAACAACACTTGATAATGTTGTAGATTTACACTTAAGTGTTGAGTATGATGAAGATAAAGATACACTACTTTTTAACAGAATTTTACAAGCTGGAAGTGGTAGCAGTATTTACGGTTTGGAATTTGCAAAATCACTTCATATGGATAGTGAGTTTTTAGATATAGCAAACCAAATTCGTAAGCGTTTAGCAAATGATTTTGATGAGCTTGAACTTTTAGTGAAGAAGAAAAAAAGTAAATACAACAAAGAACTTTACGTCACAAAATGTGTAATCTGTGGAGCAGTAGCAGAAGATGTTCACCATATATCTCAACGTTCACTAGCAGATAAAGCAGGGTTTATAGGACACTTTCATAAAGATAACAAGCATAATCTCATACCACTCTGTAAAGAACATCATAATCAGATACATGATGGAAAACTTAGAGTAGATGGCTTCGTAATGACTTCAAACGGATTAGAACTTCAGTTTGAAGAGCAGATGAGTAAAGCTGCTGAGATTAAAGTAATAGAACCTGAGATAAATGAACTTAAGGAAGTTACCGATACAAAAGAGGATGAACCTAAGAAGTTTGTCTTAGATGATTGGTAAAAGAACTCAAAGCTCTTTTGTGTTTTAAGCTAAAAGAGTCTTCACACACTCACTAATACGTTTCCCATCAGCTTTTCCAGCTAAGGCTTTTGAAGCCATTCCCATAACTTTTCCCATATCTTTAGGAGTTGAAGCACCAACTTTAGAGATAATCTCTTTTAACTCAGATGCAAGTTCATCATCACTTAATTGAGCCGGTAAATATACCTCGTAAAATGCGATTTCATCAAGTTCTATCTGTAATAAGTCCTCACGCCCAGCATCTCTGTATTGAGTTGCCGCATCATTTCTGCGTTTAACCTGTGTTTGGATGATTTTAATTACATCATCATCACTTAACTCTTTTCTCTCATCTACCTCTATCTGTTTAAAAGCACTCATTAGTAGACGCAGTGCATCTCTTTTTTTAGTCTCTTTTGCTTTCATCGCATTTTTTACTTCTGTATTAATTGTTTCTCTTAAAGTCAAAATATTTCCTTGGTACTATTTTTGCTAGTATTATATTCAAATTACTATAAATTTAAAGAGAGAAAATGACAAAAAACTTTTTACTGATACTTACTTCATTATTTGCTTTATTTTTGTTGAGTGGCTGTACTGCAAACCTAACAGAACCAGAAATTGATTTTGAGCCACCTCCATATGTTGAGCAGACGCCAGCCCTTGAAGAGCAGAAGGATTTTTCATCAACTGGTAGCATATTTGGACAAGGGGATAATCCTCTTTTTTCTGACCATAAAGCTATGCATGTAAGTGATATAGTAACTGTAGTGATATCAGAAACTGCAAAAAGTTCCAATACAGGAGCTAGAGCACTATCAAGCACTGACAGTTCTAAGCTTGGAGGTGGTGTATTTTCATCTACTGGAGCAAACTCTGCTGTTACTTCTGCTGCTAATGGGCTTAAAGGGTTTTCAAGTGTTGGATTTAATAGTGACTCTACTAGTACATTTTCTGGACAAGGAAGTGCCACTAAAGATGCAAGTTTCACTACTAAAGTATCTGCTAGAATTGTTAAAATACTCCAAAATGGAAACTATTTTATATCTGGTAAGAGAGAAATACTTATAGATGACCAAAAACAGCTTATTCAGATAAGTGGTGTTATCCGACCTTATGATATCGACCAGTATAACAATATAGATTCTGCTAAAATGAGTGATGCAAAAATTCTATATAAAACAGAGGGAGATATGGACCGTGCTACTAAACAAGGATGGGGAACTAAAATGCTTCAAGCTATTTGGCCATTTTAGTCTAATATTTTTATTTTTAAGCAGTCTCCTATCTGCTGAGAGTTTTAAAGAGTTTAAAAGAACACAGGCTAAAGCTTTTACTACATATAAAGATAAAAGAGATGCTGGGTTCAACAGCTACTTAAGAGAGCAGTTTGAGGAGTACAAAGCTCATGTAGGAAAACCTCTTTACGAAATACCAAAACCAAAAAGTATAACACCAGCGACTGAGCAAAAGATTAAAGGTGTTGGTCCTGACATAAATATAAAATTAAAACCTTTAGTAAGTGTTGATACAAATGTAACAAAAAAATCAGAACTACCAGTAGTTGCACTAAAAAAACAAGATGTTAATTTCAACTTCTTTGGTACTGATTTAGGTTTTAGTGTTGATGATAGTGTTAAAACTGCAAAGTTTTACCCCCAAAATCAAGAGGGAATAGCAAACTTTTTTGACAGAGCTGCAAAAAGTGAGTATGAAAATATTCTACTAAGATTATCAAGCATACAAAACTCAATGGTACTTAATGACTGGGGTCTATATCTATTAGTTAAGCAGTTTTCTCAGAAACTTTTTTCAAATCCTAATGATGCAAAACTAATGAGTTGGTTCATTTTTAATAAGCTTGGATATGATGTAAAAGTTGGTCTTGCACAAAAGCAAGTAGTACTTATGCACTACAGTAAAAAAATCATATATTCAACTCCTAGCTACACATTTTCAAATAAAAAATTCTATCTTTTTTCTCATTATGATAAGGGTGGAGCAGGGAGACTGTATTCATATGAACAGAGTTATCCAGAGGCAACAAAAGCTTTTGACTTGTCACTCAAAGAGCTTCCAAAATTTAATGTAAATATAAAAAATAAAAGCTTAAGGTTTAAACATGATGATGAAGTATTTATTACAAGGTATAACTATAATCAAAACCTTATAGACTTTATGGCTACATACCCGCAGGCTAATTATGAGACATATTTTAATGCACCTGTTGATGAGATGAGTTATGCCACTATTGCTAGAGATATTAAAAAGCATATTGATGGTAAAAAAGCCAGTGAGGGATTAAATTTTGTACTGAATTTTGTACAAAATGCTTTTATTTATGAGCGAGATAATCAGCAGTTTGGTCGTGAAAAGGTTATGTTTGCGCAGGAAACTTTGTATTTTAAAAAATCTGATTGTGAAGATAGAGCTATCCTTTTCTCCTATCTTGTAAAAGAACTATTTGGATATAGTGTAGTTGGTGTGAAATATAGAGATCATATGGCTACAGCGCTCTATATTCCTCTCTCGGGTGATAGTGTTAAGGTTGGCAAAAAAAAGTATGTGATAGCTGATCCAACCTATATAAATTCAAATATAGGTCAGAGTATGCCAAAGTATAGAGCTATAAGACCGGAGAGTTTTATAGTTTTAAGGGACAATTAGAAAAAGTAAGATAAAATATTTTATTTATGAGTGAAGGAAAGTAAGTTAATGGAGTATAATTTTCAAAATAAAGAATGGGATTATTACAAAGACCAATTAACTGGATTGGATAATCGCTTTGCTCTTTTAGAGTTTATTAAATTAAATTCGCGTCTTAATATATTTGTGGTAAATATAGATAACTTTAGTAATCTAAACAACTCCTATGGCTATGTGGTTGGGGATGAAATTTTAGTAGAAATAGCACGAAGACTAAAAATTTTAAAACAAAGTAACGCAAAACTTTTTAGATTTGATGGTGATGAATTTGTTTATGTCGTAAATGATTTTTTTAATTTTAGAGAATTAAAAGAGTTTTCAGAGTCTATCATCTCCTTTTTTAATCAGACAGAAATTGAAATAGAAAATGACGATATTATTGTTAAAGTTTCTGTGACAATTGGTGTTGCAATGGGAAATGGAATAATAACTTTAAATCATGCAAACGCAGCTGTACATGAAGCAAGACTCTATTCAAAAGGTTCATATAAAATATTTTCTTCTAAATCAGAATTTGCAAGAAAGCAGCAAGAGAATATCTACTGGGTTAATAAAATCAGACATGCTATAGAAGAAGAAAAATTGATAGGTTTTTTTCAACCTATAAGAAATAACCAAACAAAAATGATAGAAAAGTACGAGTGTTTAGCACGTATAAAAGATGAATCTGTATTAGTCTCTCCGGTTAGATTTATGGAAGCATGTAAAATAACAGGTACACTCTCTTTAATTACAAGAAGAATTGCTACAAACGCCTTTAAAGTATTTAGTGATACAGATTATGAATTTTCAATAAATATCACTTCAAATGATATAAACTTAGGATATCTAGAAGAGTTTTTATTACTAAATGCAAATAAATATAATATAGATCCTTCTCGTGTTGTTTTAGAACTACTAGAGGATATAGTTACTCTTACAGAATCAAATATGCTAGAGCAGATAAACTCCTTAAGAAGAAAGGGATTTAAAATTGCTCTAGATGATTTTGGAGTTGAAAATTCTAACTTTTCAAGACTTTTAGAATTAAATCCAGAGTATCTGAAGATTGATGGTATGTTTATCAAAGATATATTAGAAAATGAAGAGAGTCTGCTGATTGTTGAAACAATTGTTGATTTGTGTAAAAAAAGAGGTATAAAAATAATTGCTGAGTATATTCATAGTGAAGCTATTCTTCATAAAGTAGAAGAGTTGGGAATAGAGTATGGACAGGGATATTTTATAGGAGAACCACTAGAGACGATTCAATAGTAGTTACTTCTTATTTTCTAGTAGTTAAACGCAACTTTGTAAGTAGGATCATCTTCCTCGTAAGTACAGTGTGGACCTGCAAGTTTTAGTATAGCTTTACAGTCAGCACTTAGATGACGAAGAAGTAAGTTCTTACCAGCATCTTCGTATTTTTTAGTAATCATATCAACCGCTTCAACTCCACTAGAATCCATTACTCTTGCGTTTTTAAAGTCGATTACAACTTTTGGTGGGTCGTTAGGGATATCGAAGTTATCTGCAAATGTTGTAGCACTACCAAAGAAAAGTGGACCATCAAGTTCATAAACTTTTGTTCCATCTTCTTCTACGTGAGTTCTTGCCCAAATACGAGCATGTTTCCAAGCAAATGCAAGAGCAGAGATAATCACACCGGCAATAACTGCGATTGCTAAATCTTCAAAAACAGTGATGATAGTTACAGCAACCATAACAAAAGCATCAGTACGAGGCATCTTGTTAAGTCTTGAGAAGCTTGACCACTCAAATGTTCCGATACTTACCATAAACATGATACCCACTAAAACGGCTACTGGAATCGCATTTAAAACACCACTCATAGAAACAACTAAGATTATAAGTCCAACAGCTGCTACAAAAGAAGATAGTCTTCCTATACCACCAGAAGTGTAGTTAATGATACTTTGACCAATCATAGCACAGCCAGCCATTCCACCAAAGAAACCACAAGTTACATTTCCCGCACCTTGGGCAATACACTCTTTGTTTGCAGATCCACGAGTGTTACTCAACTCATCTAAAACAGAAAGTGTAAGAAGTGACTCAATAATACCAACTAGAGCTATGATAACAGCATAAGGAAGAACCATAATGATAGCATCCATACTAAAGAGATAATCAGTTACAATAAAAGTTGGAAGTTGACCAGCGAATTGACTCATATCTGATAAACCACTTAGAAGTAGAGTCTCTACACCAGTGAAGTAAACACCAAGTGTAACGAAGATAATTGCTATAAGACCAGCTGGAACTGCTTTAGTGAATTTTGGAAGTATATACATAATAGCCATAGTAATTGCAGCAAGAACATACATCATATAGTTTTGCCCCTCAAAGAACTTAAACTGAGCAGTTGCGATTACGATTGCAAGACCATTCACGAAACCGTGAATAGCAGGTGTTGGAACTAAACGGATAAACTTACCAAGTTTGAGTGCACCGATACCTATCTGAATAAGACCAGCGATAATAGTTGCAAGTAGGATGTAATGCAGAACTCCCATCGCAATAGCTTCACCAGCTAAGCCTTGAGCTGAAAGAAGTGCGTTTGCTTCAAGTGAAAGACCAACTAAAACGATAGCAACTGCACCTGTAGCACCAGAAATCATACCAGGTTTACCACCAATAAGTGCAGTAATAAGCCCAAGTATAAATGCAGTGTAAAGACCCACAATAGGGCTTACTCCAGCTATAAAGCTAAAAGCAATAGCTTCAGGAACTAAAGCAACGGCTACAACTAAACCGGAGAGAATATCATTTTTAATATTTGCTGATGTATATTTTTTTAAATCAAACAATTGTTAACCTTTTAGTGAGCTTAGCTGCTCTAATACTTTTTCTTGTTTTGTTAATGCATCAGTAAGTGCTTCACGATTTTTAGCTAATACATCTTCAGGTGCATTTACTACAAATCTTTCATTATTTAACATACCGTTTAATTTGTTTATCTCTTTTTGTAACTTTTCATCTTGTTTAGTAAGTTTAGAGATAATTGAACTTAAATCAATAGAGTCAGTTGGAATGAAAGTTTCACAGTTATCTGCGATATCACTCACTGCGTTTTCAATTGAAGTCTCAGTAAACTCAACATCTGTTACTTTAGCAAGTCTAGTGATAAATGGAAGCATAACTTCTTTGTCTTTATCTGAAATACCATCAATTTTAACAAATGCACGCTCTATTTTTTGGTTTGCCAAATCAACAAGAACTTTAGCACGTCTGATAGAAACAATTGCATCCATAATGATGTTAAATTTCTCTTCTTCTTTGCGTTTTTTAGTCTTACTAGGATAGGCTTTAATCATGATTGAGTCAGAATTTTCAAGAGTCGTTCCAGAGAGTTCATGGTAAAGATACTCTGTTACAAAAGGCATGAAAGGGTGTAGAAGTTTCATAGCCTCTTTAAAGATAGCTCCAAGCTCTACGATAGAACCTTTATCTGCTTTACTTAGCTCAATTCCCCACCCACAAAACTCATTCCAAATGAATCTATAGATAACCGTAGCTGCATCATTAAACTTATACTCATCAAGAGCTGCTCTAACTTCTTTTGTTGCTTGGTTCAGGCGAGATGCCATATATTTTCCAAGGTCAGTTTTAAGACAAAAACCATTCAGGTCAGGAAAAGTTGATTCATTCATCTGTAGAAATTTCGAAGCATTGTAAAGTTTGTTTGTGAAGTTACGGTTTAACTCTAACTTTTCTGTACTCATACGAATATCACGACCTTGAGCAGCACTTATCGCAAGAGTAAAACGCAGTATATCAGCAGAGTATTGATTAACCATATCTAGAGGATCAATTACATTACCCTTAGATTTACTCATTTTATCACCTTTTTCATCACGAACAAGAGCATGAAGATAGATGTGGTTAAATGGAAGTTGACCGTTAAAGTTTTCACCCATCATCATCATTCTAGCTACCCAGAAGAAAAGAATGTCAAAACCTGTGATTAGTAGTGTGTTTGGATAAAAGTCTTTCATATCATCCGATTGAAAAAGTTTGTCCATCTCAACATCACCATGTCCCCAACCTAAAGTTGAGAATGGCCATAGAGCAGAACTAAACCAAGTATCAAGAACATCAGGGTCTTGAGTTAGATTTTTAGATGCACATTTTGGACAAGCTTCAGGATGCTCTTCTAAAGATGCAAATTCATGCTCACAATCATCACAATAAAATACTGGAATCTGATGTCCCCACCAGAGTTGACGTGAGATACACCAGTCACGAAGTTCACCCATCCAAGAGTTATATGAGTTTATCCAATGCGGAGGGAAAAATGTAGCTTCACCTGCATTTGTTTTCTCAATTGACTTATCAGCTACATCTTTTCTTAAAAACCACTGTCTAGAGATATACGGTTCAACAACACTTTTACATCTATAGCAGTGCCCAACTTGGTGTTTATGGTCTTCGATTTTAACGATAAAACCCTCTTCATCAAGTCTTGAAACAATAGTTTCACGGGCTTCAAGTCTATCAAGCCCTTTGAACTCTTCTGCATAGTCGTTAAGAATTCCTTTTTCATCAAAAACTGTAATGAACTCCAAGTTATGACGCTTTCCAACTTCATAATCGTTTTGGTCATGAGCAGGAGTTACTTTAACAACACCCGTACCAAATTCCATATCAACGTGAGTATCTGCGATGATAGTAACCTCACGTTGTAGTAGTGGAAGACGAATTTTTTTACCTATTAGGTGAGTATATCTTTCATCATTTGGGTGAACCATTACCGCTGTATCACCAAAGTATGTTTCAGGACGAGTTGTTGCAACTTCAACATGACCACTGCCATCAGCAAATGGGTACTTAATATGATAAAACTTACCATCATGGTCTTCATGTTCAACTTCGATATCTGAGAGGGCACCATCGTGAGTACACCAGTTAACCATATAGTTTCCACGAATAATAAGGCCATCGTTATAGAGTTTTACAAAAGCTTCTTTCACAGATTTCTGAAGACCCTCATCCATAGTAAAACGTTCTCTGTCCCATGCTGGAGATACACCCATAACACGAAGTTGCTCTGTCATGATTCCTGCTGATTCTTCTTTCCAAGCCCAAGCACGCTCTAGAAATTTTTCACGTCCTAGCTTCTCTTTAGTTGTTCCTTCTGCAAGAAGTTGTTTCTCAACAACATTTTGTGTAGCGATTCCTGCGTGGTCTGTTCCTGGTTGCCAAAGAGTTTTATATCCATCCATACGTTTGTAACGAGTGATGATATCTTGAAGTGTAAATGTAAGTGCATGACCGATATGAAGACGACCCGTAACGTTAGGTGGAGGCATCATGATAGAGAAGTTTTTTCCCTCTTCTTGGATAGCTTTGTTACCATCTACTTCGAAGTATTTTCTATCTTCCCAAATTTTGTAGTATTTGTTTTCTATTTCTTGTGGTTCGTAAGCTTCTGATGCCATATAATCGCCTTAATTTATCTATATTGAAATTTCGCGATTATATCTAAAAAGTGGTGAGGGTTTGCTTATTATGTAATATTTAAAACTTAGATATTGTTTCTTTTTTTTCAAGAATTTTAAAAAGAAAAGAGTTTACAAAATTAAAATAGTTATACACTCGAGGCTCTAATTTCTCAAAATAGTAGTAATGTTCAATATGACTGAGCTTTTTGTACTCTGCATGTTTTATAAAGCTATAGCTATCAATTGACTCTGTGAACGGTAGAAACACGAAACTGAAGTAAGAGCTTCCAATTTTTATATCTATTAAAACGTCTGTCAGCCTCATTGTTTCTCTAATAGACTCGGAAATATCCTCTTGCGTATAAAAAAGGACTAAAGAAACAGGCGTCTTGTAGCGCCTAATATTGTATGTTATATATTCTAAAGCTGGTTTGAGAGCATTCACTAATTTTTTTACAGTCTCTACCTGAGATAAATTAGTACCCAAAAATATATCAGAATCTTTTGACATCTTACACCTCCTTTTTAGAGATTGGTAAAGATATACTACCCTCAATAATACAGCAGTATTTATTATTCTAATATAAAATTTAAAATTTAAAATTTTATTAAATGTTAGGGATTCTTTTTTTAATTTTAATTTTATCTTCGTACATATTTTTATCAGCTATTTCTATTACTTTTGTTAAATGCTCACCAGCAGAGTATTTACAGGTACCTATTGAAAAACTAGTTTTAAAGAATGTATTGTGAGCTTTTAATTTTTTAGTAATTATATTTTCTCTTGTTTTGTTGAGTAGCTGTAAAACATTTTCTTCCGTCTGTTCTTTTGGAAATAACATGATAAATTCATCTCCACCATATCTAATTGTTTTAAAACCACTTTTTTGAAGTTCATTTGCTATAAAAATAAGAACTTTATCACCTATTATATGTCCATGAGTATCATTAACAATTTTAAAATAGTTAAGATCAATCATTGCTAGAATTCCAGATTCATTAAACTTTGTATTTTCAGAATTTAAGTAATTATCATGAAGCCATTTTCTGTTAAATGTATGAGTAAGTTCATCTTTATATACTGATTCTTTTAACTTCTCTATCTCTGCACGTAAAGATTGTGTCTCTTTTAAAACTTCATTAAGCTTTGACTCATCTTTATCTTGAATTGCACTGATTGCTTTTGTAGTACTTTGACTTAGAACTTGAGCATTTATTGCTGTGTCATCTTGTAGTTTTGTAAGTGCAGAGTACTCTAGTTGAAGTAAATCTTGAGAATATCCAGCCTCGTCTATTATGTCAGTATTATATTTAGAGGCAAACTGAGTAAATATTGAAGCATAAATACTTGGAGTAACAATAGATATTTGATCTATGGAATTTTTGGTCTCATTTGAAATTATTCTTAATTCATTATCATTATTCATACTCTAATTTTAACACAAAAAAGAAATTTTAAGTACTTATAAAAGAGAGTTTCTTTAATTTTAAACCTTTAGGGGTATAATCACACTCTTAAATTTATTAGATACTTAAACAAGGAGTGTTTTTGCCATTATCGCGTTTAAATAAGGAGCAGTATGCTGCAGCCACTTCTGATGATTTACAAAATTTAATTATCGCTTCTGCAGGGACTGGAAAGACATCTACCATTGTAGGTCGTATAGGGCATCTTTTAAACGCAGGTGTGAAGCCTCAAGAGATATTGCTTCTTACTTTTACAAATAAAGCAGCTGCAGAGATGGTTGCTCGTGTGGCTGAGTACTTTGGAAAAGACGTGGCAGGCAAGATTGATGCTGGAACCTTTCATGCAGTGAGTTACAGATGGCTTAAAAAGCATGATAAACGTGTAGTCTTAAAACAGCAACGCGAACTAAAAACTCTCTTTAGAAGTGTATTTGAAAAACGTTCGTTTATGCAAATAAACGCAGAGATAACACCTTATGGTGGAAATCATCTCTATGATTTATACTCTTTTTATCAAAATACAGAACTTGAAAATAATTTCGAAGATTGGATAATTGAAAAGTACGAAGAGCATGAACAATTTGCATTAATTTATGCTGATATTGTTGATGAGTTTGAACATCTTAAAAAAGAGTATGGCTTTGTAAATTTTAATGACTTACTTCTAAATTTTCGTGAGATGTGTAAAAATAATGATTTAGGCTATAAAGAAGTACTTGTAGATGAGTATCAAGATACAAATGCACTTCAAGGCACACTGATAGATGCGATGAAGCCACCTTCACTTTTTTGTGTTGGAGATTATGATCAGAGTATCTATGCGTTTAATGGTGCAGACATTTCTATAATTGGCTCCTTCTCAAAAAAGTTTCCAGATGCGAAAGTACATACTCTGACAAAGAACTATCGTTCATCAAGACCTATTCTTTCTCTTGCTACAAAGGTTATAGAGCATAATGAAAGAATCTATCCAAAGCAGTTAGAAGTAACAAGAGATTTTAATGCTGAAGCTCCAAAACTTCTTGTTTATGATGAGCTGTTTGATCAGTATCATGCGATGGCAGCTCAGATTAGAGATAGCCAAACGCCACAAGAGGAGATAGCTGTAATATTTAGAAACAACTCTTCTGCTGATGGTATAGAAGTAGGACTACGTGAGCTTGGAATTCCATGTAAACGTAAGGGCGGAACCAGTTTTTTTGACTCACGTGAGGTTAAAGCTGTTTTAGACCTCTATACGCTACTTGTAAATGAGTCAGATATGATGGCGTTTATACACCTTTTTGAGTTTGCTCGTGGTGTAGGGAGTGCGATGGCTAAAGAGATATATTTGGCTCTTAAGGTACTTGGTCAGGGAAGTATATTTTATGGTCTTTATGCACCTGATGAGTCAATGAAAAATCCTTTTGAAAAACGTAAGTTAAATCATCAACTAGGTCTTTTTGATGACTTCTTAGAGCTTGGTGCTGTAGGGAAATATGCAAAGCTTGGATTTGAAACTAAGTTTATGAAAAACCCTGTTTTAAAGCATCCTCGTCTCACAAAAGAGAGTGCTACTTTTTTACATAACTTTTATCTTTTATATCGTGATTTAAAAGGAGTAAAACAGCCTCGTACAATTGTGAAGAAAATAGCTGCTTCAGAGTTGTACAAATATATATCAGATATTTTAGCTACAAAGAGAGCTACACTTAAAGATGGCAGTTTAGATGAAAAAAGAAAAACAGAATCTTTAGTAAATATAACTAGAAAAATGACACTCTTAGAAGAACTCTCAAAACCATACTCTGAACATGAGAGATTCCTAAACGCAATGATACTTGGTTCATCTGATTTGACACAAGGAGAGGGGGTAAACCTTTTAAGTGTTCATGCAAGCAAAGGTCTAGAGTACAAAGAAGTTTATGTAGTTGACTTGATGGATGGACGTTTTCCAAATCGTAAACTTATGCAAAGAGGCGGTTCACTTGATGAAGAGAGACGACTTTTTTATGTTGCAGTTACACGCGCAAAAGACATTTTGTATTTAAGCTATGCGAAATATGACAAGATAAAAAAACAGAACTTTATGGCTTCTCAATTTTTGTATGAGGCTGGATTAGTTCCAAAAGATGAAGCTTATAGAGCCTTAGTGTTAAAAGATATGGATAAAGACGAAGACTAATCTTCAACTCTCATCTTTCTAAGCTCTATAAAGTACGAGTGACCTAAATAAATTACGTAAAATACTGATGCAAAAAAGATTACAACTGGTATAAGTGAGATTAGGTAAAGTCCTAAGGTTTTGAGTCTTAAAGAGGTTGCGTTGAAATACTTAATCTGCTTAGACTCATCTCTTGTAGCGATAGTTGAAGCTACATCATAAGTTATTACTTTATGAAAAAAGTAATATAGCGGAAAGTTAAATGCAATGATGTTAACAAGCGGTATGAAATATAGAGGTACAAAAAGAATAAAGAGTCCTATCATTACAAGAGCCCACTTTATAACTAAAAAAATTCCCTCTACAATATTTGAGTGCCCTGTCATCTCTACATCACTATAGTGTCTTGCTTGTAACTCTTTTAAAATCATAGGTGTCATGAAGCCTATAACAATCAATGCAACAAAGATTGAGAAGTATAGAGTTAAAAAAGTTCCAATTGTATAAACCAAAAATGTTGCTATCCAAGATGTGATAGCAGAACTCATTAGAAATTGAATAAGTGCAGTTCCTTCAAGTGTAGCTTCAAAACTCTCAGTATGAGGGATACCATTTTCTATAGTAGTTTGTGATGTTTGAACATCCATAGAACCTAGTTGTTCTAAACCAACCCCCGCTACAATAAAAAACAGAACATACATAATTATCATAGAGAAGATAAATGGAAGCAGAGAGTACTTCAACATCTTTGATGTGAAGAGGTCCTTTATACTTAGAGAGAGGACACTTGTTTCACTGTTCATTAAAGGTTGTTCTCTATAATTTGAAATGCGTTTGAGATATCTTCTTCACTCATCTTTCCAGACTTATAAAACAGAACTTCTCCGCGTTTAGAAAAGATTATTATATTTGAAGCATCATCATCTATTTTCCACTCATTTATAAGAACGCTACTTTTATCTTTTACATAAATAGTGTCAGGAAATTCTTCTTGTTTACTCTCTAAGATACTTTCAATCACAAAGTTAGGTTTCCATGTAGCAGCTAGATTTATAACAGCTAAACTACCATAGGTGCTTCTGTCATATTTTTTTTCTTTTAAAGCTTTAGAGAAGTGGGAGTTAGTATCTTTTTCATCAGGATCCACATAGAACATTACGTAAACTTTACCTTGAATTGTTGAAGAACTCCATGCACTTCCATCTGATACCATCCCTCCATTGTCATTTTGGATAATGACTTTACTTGGAGCTTGTCCAACTGTAACTGCTGATAGATTAAATGCCATAAGTACTGATAGTAGGGTTATTTTTAATGTCATAATTTACTCCATAGTTTTTGATTTAGTTTCAACTCTTCTACGATACCTATCACCAAGTGTAGAGTTTGAACATATTCCATCGCTATTTTATACTTTAAAAGTGAATGAAATATAGATGGCTCAAAAAGGTCTTTATTGTAGGCTATAGCTAAATGAATATGATTTCTTACAAAAGAGATAGATACAGGATGCTCAGATTTTTTTTGAAATTGAAGTAGTTTTTCCATTAAAGAGTGTGAGAGTATATATCTTGCCTCTACTTGGTCAGTGCCATAGACAACAAACTCTTTCTCAAAGGTAGAGTTATCCATCTTTACAAGGTCAGCACGTGCAAAATTATTTGACTGTAACCAATTCCCAATTAAATCGCCAAAACTGCTCTGAGCACTATCTGGAAGGATTACAGTTCTACCATGAAAGTTTTTGTTAAATTCAGCAACAATGAAAAGACCTTGAAAAATTGTGCTCCAGTGATCTTTGCCTTTAGAGTTTCTATGCCTTTTTTCAGCATGAAGATCAGAAAATTTTATTTTAATACCATCAATATGCCCATGAACATAGTCATTTCCATTTAATCTGTCTACTGATGAGGTGAATATTTTGGAACGTTCAAAAAGAGTTTGTGCGATGTGCATTTCACTTGAGTAGTTAAGATTTGAATCAATGGCGCTTATGAGAGGAGATATAATACTGGCTTTAAAATCTTGGACATAATCTTTTGTAAGTATTTTATACAGGATTCCACCAAGAGCAAAGTAAGCAAATCCAAAAAAATAGATTGCATCACCTGACTCCCAAAATGAAGAGGGAATAGCCATAAAGATAAGAAAAAAGATAAAGGTAAAACCAAAACCTACAAGTAAAACTCTATATCTTAGATGTTTTCTCTTTTTATCTAACTTTTGTAGTGTCGGAAAAAGATTTTCATAGTAAAAATCTGTGAGTTCACTTATGGTTTTCATAGTCTAATCAAACAGCTCTTTAACATTAACATTTTGTCTTTCACCTTCAGTGATTTCAAATACTTCTTTACGTTTATAGTTCATAGCTGAAGCCATAAAGTTTGTAGGTAGCATCTCAATAGCATTGTTGTAGTCTGTAACAGCTTGATTATAAGCACGACGTGAGGCCGAGATTTGCTCTTCTACTTCATTTAAAGAACGTTGCAGATGCATAACGTTTTCACTTGCTTTTAAATCAGGATAGTTTTCAACTGCAATCATTATAGAGCCAAGAGCCGAAGTCATTTTTGCATCAAGAGCAATTTTATGCTCATCTGAGATATTTGGCTTATTCGCTTCTGCACGAAGTTTAGTAACTTCAGTAAAAAGAGATTTTTCATGCTCCATATACTTGCTTACAGAAGCAACTAGATTAGGGATTAGGTCGTAACGTTTTTTAAGTTGAGTATCTACACTTGCAAAGATATTTTCAACTTGATTTTTCTTTGAAACTAACGAGTTGTACATAAGAATTAAAACAATTCCTACTACTAACAATACTATCATACTAGTTGACATACTTAGATCCTTTTTTTATATAAGGATATTTTATCATAAATTTTTATTTTATGATGTTTTTTGCTGCTAAGTATCCACTGGCCCATGCAAATGCAAAATTGTAGCCGCCACGACGACCAACAACATCTAAAACTTCACCACAAAAGTAGAGGTTAGGAGATTTTAATGACATCATAGTTTTAGGGTTTATCTCACTAACATCAACTCCACCACCACTTACTTCTGCATGACGAAAGCCGTGTGTATCACTTATTTCAAAACGCCAGTTTAACATCGTATTTGCGATTTTTTTAGCTAATTTAGTATCAATTTTTCTTGTTTCATTAGAGAGATTTATGTCTTCTAACAGTCCATTTGCAATTTTTATAGGAATGAGACCTGCTAAGATATCGAGTATTGTAAAAGAAGATATATTTTGAGAGAGTTTCTGTATATGAGATGATAGTTTTTGGGCTGTATAATTTGGAAGTAGATTGATAGATAAATCTAGGGCTTCATAGTTTAGCAACCCAACACTTACTCTTTGAGAGAGGTCTAAAATCGCAAAACCTGAGATACCATAAGCTGTAAAGAGTATATCTCCACTTACACTTAGTTCTTTTTTGGAATTTACAAGAAGCGTTGCCTCTGCGTTTAGCTTTGCTCCTGACATCTTTTTAGCTATGTTTGAGTTAAGATGAAGTTGCACTAGAGATGGATATGTTGGAATGATGTTGTGTCCAAACTCTCTGGCAAAGGCATAGCCATCTGTGTTTCCTCCAAGGTGTGAAGCTGCTTCACTTCCTGTTGCAACTACAACAGCATCATATTTTTCTTGTAGCTCTTTAATTTTTTCTATCTTTGTATCTCTATGAAACACAATTCCAAGACTAAGAGCATAATCTTCAAAAATTTTAGCTACAGACTTCGCTTCATTGCTAAGAGGGTAAACTCTTCCGTCGTCTTTTATATCGAGTATAATCCCAATAGAGTTACAAAACTTTTCAAACTTCAAAAAACCAAACTCATTTAAAGCATCTTCAATAAATAGAGGGTTTTGTGAAAAGTAGTCTTTTGAACCTAAGTTAGTGTTTGTAATATTACAGCGTCCATTTCCAGAGACTAAAATCTTCTTAGCACATTTGGAGTTTTGCTCAAAAATATCTACCTTCACTCCGCCTTTTGCACAAAAGATTGCAGATATAAGTCCTGATGCACCTCCACCGATGATTGCTACTTTTTTATTTGTCATTTAATTGTTTTAGTGTCATATTCCATGATGTAATATATTCATCAGCTTTAACATCCAAACCAACCTCTAGCATAACTTTCCAGTTTTCTAATCGTTTTTTTCTTTGTGAATATATACAGTTTATGCCAAGAGTTTCTATCATATATGTAACATCGTCTTTTTCTTCATCGCTCAAATCATTATGCGGGGTAAAAACACCTGTTTCAAAGTCAAATTGCAAATATTTATTTTCATCATAGCTTGAAGAATCTGGTTTTAAAATAGGCTTAATTGCTTTAGTGCCTTTTATTCTACAGTTTGCATGAGTTTGAACTACAAACAAATTATCCCATAGCCATGCTTTTATAGGTTTCAAACTTTCATCAAAGTGTTCCAAATCTCCCTGAATAGAATTTTTCTCATCTTGTGCAAGAATAGTTATATATTTATCTTTATCCCAATTGCTAAGGTCTATAAACTTTGTATTACATAGTGATTGTTCAGTATATGCACATAGACTATCTTGGCAGTGTAGTAAACTCATTTTAATATCAAGATAATGTTTATTACTAGAACTATTATATTCTGGATGATTCTCGCCTAAAGAGTCAAGCCATTTTTTATATGCTTGTGATAAAATAATACTTTTATCTATCTTTTTCATTAGTTTGCTAACCCTAATTTTGTAGAAAGTTTCATAAGTTCAACAAATTTTTCTTCTTTTTCTTCTTTGTTGTCTATAGCTTTTATCTCAGTCTTTAATGAAGCATATTCCATAAGTGCTTTTTCTCTAAAAGTAAAATTAGAATCCACTTTTAAGTCAAAAATATCAGTTAGTATGCTTGTCCAAGTTAATAATCTAGGGTCAAGAGTATAGTTATCAATATGATTTTGTTTTTCAATATCATAATACAATTCTCTATATATCTGATTATTTTTATCAAATTTTAATTCCACTATCTCCCACGGCTCAAAGCTAGATGCTATAAGAGGTGAATGAGTTGCCATTATGAGCTGGTTATTAGTTCCTATATCCATATATAGGTCTGTAAGTTCAGTTTGAATATCTGGATAAAAAGATATTTCAGGTTCATCTATTAGGATAATACTATCTTGTGGATTATGTATTTCTAGTGGTATGTAAGTTGAAATTAGATTTTTTGTACCTGTACTTAAGTTATCATATTTAATAATACTTTTCTTTGATTTTTCTACAAATATTAAATCATTGTAGCCTTGTTGATTTTCATCTAATTTTGCTAATTCAAGATTAAATTTACTCAATATGGTGTTTAATCCACTAGATATATTATTCAAAATATTTTTATTTTTATTTTCCCAGTTTTTAAAGTCACTTTTATAATCATTTTTACTATATGTATCAACATGAATAAGCTTATTTGTAAGTTTGCTAATATATGCTGAATAATTAGTTTTGTAATTATAAATTTTTTCTTTTATTAAATCCCATGAGTCAATTTCATTGATATTTATAATTTTACTGCTAATTAGGTTCTCTATTTTCATGTCTTCAAGGGCTTCTGATAGATTTACTTTTAAAATATATTTATTATGGATATCTTCAATTTTTTTGTTTATATTGTCCATGTTGCGTTTATATATATTCGCACCTAAAAGACCAATTCCATTATCTATAATTTCCTTTCTATATTTTTTAAATTCTTTTAACATTATTTTATCAGATTCAGATATTGGTGTATTATTAGATTCAGGTAGATTATTATTTATAGGTATGCATGAGTTATATTTGTCAGTTCCAATAAAATAATTTTTTTCACATTCTTCTATTTTATTAAAGATATTAATTTTAGAATATTTATTTGTGAAGATAGTTTCTGCAATTGTATTATGTACATTGAATTTGTTAGAAATATGTGAGTTATTATTGCTACCATCTATATCTATTAATGAAAAAAAAGGATTATAACTATTTTCAATTTCATTTGAAAAGTCAATAACAGATTTTTTTATAATATTCAAAAGATTAGTTTTCCCAGTTCCACTCTGTCCAATAATACAAATTTTATCTAAAGGTTTACCCTCTTTTTCATGACCCTCTGGATATGTTAAATCTAACTTTAAATATGCAAATTGTTTATAGTTTTTTATCTCTAAGTATTGTATCTTCATTTTAAACCTAAGTTATATGTGATTTTATGAATAATTCTAGCATAATCTTAATTAATCTATAGAGTCACTATTTTAGCGCCAAAACCACCTAAGTGTTGCGGTGCATCATCAAATTTTTTAACTCTTGGATGAGCCTTGAGAAAGTTCTTAACTGCATACGAGAGCTTTCCAGTTCCGATTCCGTGATAGATGATAACTTCATCCCAACCATTTACTAGCGCATCACTCAAAAACTTATCTAAAACTTCACAAGCTTCATCAGCTCTCATACCATGTAAATCACACTTTAGCCCAGCTCTTTTCTCTACATTGACTTTTATCTGCGTTTGAGGTTTTACTTTTAATATTTGAGTGTGTTTAAGATGTTTGGTTTTTACTCTAACTCTCATCCCATCTGCTTCAATTGTTGCTTCTTCTTTACCTCTCATAGAAACAATAGTGCCTTTTTGAGAGTGGTACTTCACTTTATCTCCAACACTAAACGCAACATCACGTTTTAGCTCTTTTTCTTTTGCAGGCAGTTTTTTATTTGCTTTACTCATAGCACGGTGAATCGCTTTTGTATCTCCAGCACGTGCTGCAGTTTTTGCTTCGCTTATTGCTACATCATAACTAAGTTTCAGCGCTATTTTTTGCTCATCTAGCTCTCTGTAGAGTTTCTCTTGAAGCTCTTTTATAGAGAGCTCTTTTAAACGTAGGTCTTCCAGCTTTTCATCAACTTTTTTATGTTTTTGTTTAAGCTCACGTTCAAGTTGAGAACCACGCTCTATTAAAAGACTCAGCTTTTCAGAGTTGTCGCCATAAACACTTTTTGCTTCTTGGACAATACTATTGGATATTCCATAACGACTAGCAGTTTCAAAGGCATAACTCTTACCAATGATACCCTGCATAAACTCATAGGTAGGTTTTCTAGCCTCTTCATCATAAAGTGCAGCCATAAGTTCAACATCATCTCTATCAGCCATAAGAGCGGCAAGACGTTTATGGTGAGTTGTAACGACTACTTTTTGTCCGCGTTTGATTAAATCATCAAGAATAACTTTAAATAGAGCAGCCGCTTCATCTGAGTCAGTACCAAGTTCAATCTCATCAACACCAACAAGAGCAGCCTTATGTTCAAATATACGAGAAAACTCCTGCATACGACCTGCAAATGTTGATATGTCATTTTTAACGTTTTGAGGATCATCAATTATTGATAGAACAGTTTTAAATGAACCTATATGAGATTTTGACTCATTTAGCTTCATAGGAATAATATATTTTGCCATAAACGCAGAAGCGAGAATGGACTTGAGAAGCATAGTTTTACCACCTGCATTTACACCAGTTATCATTAAGATATTTTTTGAAAAATCTACATCGATTGGCTTGGCATTATGAAGAGCAGGGTGAACAAATCCATTTAAAACTATTTTAGAGTCACTCTTTGATTTTACGAGTTGTAACTCTTTACTTCGAGCAAATAATACACGTGCCTGATAGTTGTCAAACTTTGTAAACTCTTTATCTATAAAAGCTATAAAAGGCTGAAGCTCAGAGAGTTTTGCAGAGAACTCTTTTGCATATGTATAAAAGATAGCCTCACGTTCTTGTTCAATATATCTAATTTGTTCTTTTGATTTTAAGATACTATCGGGAGATACAAAGAAAAATCCACCTGTACTTCGTCCAACTACTGCACCTTTTAAAACATGGTTAAATCCACCACGAACTAAAAGACACTCTTCATCATTTACAAAGTGAACTTGAGTATCTACTAGATATCCAGCAAGTTTTGAACTACTCATCATGCGTTTAAGAGAGCTAGACATATTGTTTTTATGCTCTTTTATTCTTGCACTCAGACCAAATAGCATCTCATCAAGATTCTCTTCAAATTTACCATCGTGTGTGAAATATTTTTCTACTTCAGTAAATTTTTCTTCTATGATAAACTTACTAATCCACTCGCCAATAATTCCATCAAGTTGACGGTTTTTAAAGTAACGAAAATATCTAACAACTTTTACTATTTCAAAAATCTGTTCAAAGTTAAGTACACCATGCTTTTTAAGATGCTGTCTAATATTTGTAAAGTCTGCGATTTTTGGAGGGGCTTTAAATTCGATTTTATCGAGTGCTTTTATGTAGCGAAAGTGAAGTTCTTGATCACCCTCGATGTAGAGAGAGTGCTCACGTGAGAAGAAGCTTTTAAACTGCTCTATATGGTCGTTTAAATCAAGTTGGGTTATTAGCAACTCGATTTTATTTTTTTTAGAATCTACTCGCAACTTGATGCACTAATCATCTGGCCATAATTTGGTGTATTTTTCTTACCGATAAAAGTGTAAGTACCCGTACTCAATGTATAATCAGAGTTATTAACATTAATACCATTACAATTTACACTCTTACTCTGTTTAAATTTTAGTACTACATTTAACATTTTGTCTCTTTGAGATGAACTGTAAGCGTTAAACGCAATAGCACCTAAAACGATTGCAAAAACTATAGCTGTAACAGTTGCTTTTTGAGATTTAGTTAACTCTGTAAAATAGTGAAGGCTTAAGAAGAAAAAACCTACTATTACAAGTCCTGCGATATAAGCCATTAAGCAGTTCCTCTAATTTGATAAGTAATATCTCCGGCACCAAAACCGATAATAAGACCTCTGTCTAGTGTCTCAAGGTTTTTATTATCTTTGATAACTTTAATTGTATTATTTGCTCTTGTGATTTTGTCTGCCATAGTTAAGTTGTATTGTTTAAACTTCTCTTCAAAATCAATCTCACGAGGTGCTTCGCCAGCCGCCCATACTGGAAGGATAATAAGCTCAGCTGCTCCATCGAAACATTTTATGAATTCATCAAGATTGTCTATAGTACGAGAGTATTTATGTGGTTGCCAGATAGCTGTAATCTTATCAAAGCCTTTAAGTGCGGCATACTCTTTTACAGACTCAAATGTTGCTTTGATTTCTGTTGGATGATGACCATAATCATCAATAATAACACTGTTTTGTTCCGTTACTATAATATCGAAACGTTTTTTGATTCCCTTAAATGTTAAAAGGTTTTCTCTGATTTCTTCGATATCCATTGATTCATGAGCTGCTAAAATAGCCAAGGCTGCATCAAGAGCAATATGTTTACCAAATCCCCAAACATCAAAACTACCTAAATCTCTTAGTGTAAATCTAGTGTGTGGTTCATTGTTTATAAGAATATACTCGATATTAGTAATATCTTTACTTGGATATAACCAGTGAGCATCAACTTCACCTACAAGTGTTGAAAGGAAATTATCTTCTGCGTTTAAAACACGACAAGTCGCACTTTTAATAAATGTTTTGTATGAGTCATAAAAGAGCTCATAATTATAGTCATAATACTCCATATGCTCTGGCTCTGCGTTTATAACAAGGGCACAGTAAGGATTAGAGTTTAAGAAGCTTCCATCACTCTCATCTGCTTCAAATAGCAGTACATCAGTAGAGTTGTCATATCTTACGTTTGAACCAAATGCTTTAGACTCTGCACCTATGATAGCTGAACCACTCATTATAGCTGTGAGAATTGCTGTAGTTGTACTTTTCCCATGTGCTCCGGCAACAGAGTAAACTTTTTTGTCTTTAAGAATCTGAACTAAAGCCTCACGTCTCGCTAAGACTTTGATGCCTTTAGCGTTAGCTGCTTTTACTTCTGGATTGTCAGGGCGAATAATTGCAGAGTGAACAACTAAGTCTTGGTCAGTGATAGAGTTTGCATCATGAGGAACAGTTACTTTTATTCCTAAATCACGAAGCTTTTTAGTAATTATAGTGTCTGAGATGTCAGAACCACTTACTTCATGCCCATTAAAGTGCATAAATTGAGCAAGTCCTGAGATACCAATTCCACCAATTCCAATAAAATGTACTTTTAGTCTCTTTTGCATCCGCTATTCTCCCTCTACTATAATCTCATCAAATATGAACACGTCCATATTTAATTCAGTCACTAAAGCTTCGCCTTTGGCGAGAGAAGAAATCATTTAGATTCCTTCTGTTGGGCATTGTCTAGCAATTTTTGTGCCTCTTTTGTGAAGCCAGATATATAAAAAGTTTTATTGGCCTGAGTCACTTCTATATCTGCCATATTACTCATAAAATCGTCCAAAGTAATATTTTGGGCAGAAGCTAACCAGTGAAGTTTAAGCGACCAAGCGAATTTAGTATCATTTGTCATACCACTAAGTACTTCAAATAGAGCAGAGGCATCTTGAGTTTGACCAGCGCTGTAGTGCTCCATAGCGTACTCATAGAGTGCTCTTGTTGTCGCAAAGTCTTGAACTTCACTCATATCCATCTGTCTGTGTGATTCAAGTGTATCAGTAAGTTTTTCAAGCGCTAAGTCGAGGATATTTGCATAAAATCCTTGGAGTGTTGCCTCATCAAAAGTCTCATGTGCTTCTTGTTCTAAAATATAGAGCGATGCTATGTCTGAGTTCTTTTGAGCCTCTAATACTTTTACTTTTAGTTCTTCTGCTTTACTATCATTAACTTTTTTACTCACTTAAACACTCCTTGATTCTCTCTAATGCATTTCTTGTTTTGATTTGGTCTTCTACTAAAGCTATACGGATAAAATCTTTTCCAGGGTTTTCACCTTTGGAATCCTCACGTGCTAAAAATTCGCCAGGAAGTACTTTTACATTGTACTTCTCGTAAAGTCTAGCTGTGAACTCTATAGCGTTTGGAACTCTCATCCAGATATAAAATGTGGCCTTTGGAACTTCTACACCAAGTATCTCACGTGCTATCAAAAAGTTCTTTTTATAAACCTCTCTTGAAGATTCAACGTGAGCTTCATCTAACCATGCAGCCGCTGCTGCACTTTGAAGTGGAAGAGGTGAAGCACAACCTATATAAGTTCTGTACTTCATATACTCTTTTAATATCTCTGCATCACCTGCAATAAATCCAGAACGCAGTCCCGGTGCGGATGAGCGTTTAGAGATAGAGTTAATCACAAGAGTGTTTTTATAAGTTGGATTTCCTGCCAAGATAGAAGCTTCTAAAAGGGAAGGAATCGGTTTGTCTGTATATATTTCACTGTAGCACTCATCATTAAGTAAAACAAAGTTATGCTTGAGACTGAGTTTAACCCACTCTGCAAGTTCTTCAACTGTTAAAACAGATGAAGTTGGATTATTTGGAAAGTTTAATATTAGCAAATTACATTCGCTAAGTTCGTCTTCATTTATCTCTGGTTTGAAGCCATTCTTTTCATTCAAGTTTAAGTGAATAATTTTTGATTTAGTAGCAATTGCTGCACCCTCATAAATCTGATAAAAAGGATTTGTATAGGCCATTACAGGGTTTTTTTTATCAAAAAGTAAAAACTGAGGAAAGTTAAACAGAACCTCACGTGTTCCAAATGTAGGAATAATTTGCGCATCACTAAGTTCTGTATTAAATCTTTTAGAAATAAACTCCCTTTGAGCTTCTCTTAGATTTGCCTCACCTGAAGTTTTAGGATATTTGTTTAGTAAGTTTGTATTGTCTGCTAGGGCTTTTTGTATAAAAGTTGGTGTTTCAAATTGAGGTTCACCTATGGTTAAAACTGATGCATCATAGTTTTTATTAGGTATAATGTTTTTAAGTAAATTGTTAAGTTTTTCAAATGGATATGGTTCAAAATTCATTAATATATTCGCTTGCGTTTATTTGATGGAATTATATCTAAAAAGTGTATATATACGGCAACACAGAGGTGGTTTTCTATGAAGATTTTTATATCTATATTTTTGATTTTAGCATTAGGGCTTAGTTTAACTTTAGGAGTTGATGAGAGTGCCCTGAGTATTCAAGATTCTGCGTTTGAGCGAGCGATGATTGCGTTTGGTCTTGCAAAGGGTTTAAACGCAGTTATATCGTTGATACAAGGGACTGAACTCTCCTTTACACCTGTTGGGATAGGGCTTAACTTTAGTGTTGGCGAAGTGCTTGATCCATTTAATGATATGGTTGAGAGATTTTCATGGGTTATGCTTTTAGCTACAGTATCTCTTGGTATTCAAAAAATTCTTTTGGTTTTAAGTTCAAAAATATTTATACAAGTTGTACTGATTCTAAGTGTTGGACTTTCACTGCTTTTTATATGGGTTAAACAGATGAAAAACTCTCTACTCCTGTCATACTCTTTAAAACTTTTTATCCTAATGTTATTACTGCGTTTTAGTGCCATTATTTTTGTATTTGTATCTCAAGAACTTTATACTTCAACTTTACAGGCTCAGTATGTTGAAGCAAGTAGTGTCATAGAAAAAACTAAAGTTGAACTAGAAGCTCTTCAGAGTAAAAATAAAACTTTAGTTCAATCGCAAAAAAAAGAGGGATTTTTTGGAAGTGTAGGTTCTAAGTATGACAAAGTAATTGAGAGTCTCAATATCTCTAGACAACTTGATTCTTTGCAAAGCTCTATTGATAAAGCTTCGAGAAAAATTATTACTCTTATTACTATATTTATTATGCAAAGTGTAGTAATGCCACTTCTTTTTTTATGGATGCTAGTTATCAGTGTAAAGCTGATATTTAGAAGTGAGTTTACCTCCGAGCAACTAAACAGAGTGTATAATTCCTAAATTCAAAAATATAAAGGTAATAAAATGAAAATAATTATTTGGGTAGCAGTAGCAATTTTTTTAATAGGCTGTAGTGATGATAGCACTACTTCATCTGCACAACTTAAACAAGTGACTAAAGCAGCAGAACCTATAGTGGCTGTAGAAGAAGTTAAAGAGCCTGCTATAGAAGTTCCTCCAATAGCTGTTGAAATAGTAGATGAAAACAGTAGAATAGTTTTAGAAGAGACAACAGAGGTTGTTGAAGTTACAATGACAGAGCAAGTAGTAACTAAAAATGGTGCTCAACTTTTTAAAGCATGTTCAAGTTGTCATGGAGTAAATGGTGAGAAAAAAGCTCTTAATAAATCACAAGTTATTCAAGGTTGGACTGAAGTTCAAGTGTCAACTGCTCTTAATGGTTATAAAGACGGAAGTTATGGTGCGGCTATGAAAGGTCTTATGAAGGGACAAGTAATGAAGCTTAGTGATGAAGATATCTCCGTACTAGCCAAGCACATTTCAGGGTTATAAGCTCTGAAATATTATGACTTAGGAAGTCCAAATTTCTGAGTTATAAGTTCTCCATCTTCGTTAAAAAATAGATAATAAAGAGTGTCTTTTTTTACACTGAGTCCTGCTAAAAAACGTAGTGCTAAATTTGCTTGAAGCGATGCTATATGCATAACTATTGGGCACGCGATTCCCGCTGGAGTCTTTTTAATAATCTTAAACGCATCATTAAAAGAAGATTCATCTATAAAACATACTTGACCATGAAAAGCTTCTACACTCCCATAAATCCAAGGTAAATTCTTACTTTTTGCATAAGTGTTTATATCACCACGAGTTGGAAGATTATCGGTAGCGTCTATGATAAGGTCCACTTCTATATTTTTCTCGCTCCACTCTTTAAAATCACACTGATGAGCGATAGCTTTTACATAGGGGCATCTCTGCTCAATTAATTCTGCATTTATAAGAGCTTTATTTTTACCCTCGTCACCCAATTTAAAAGCGATTTGACGATGAATATTATGTAGGCTAACTTCATCAAAGTCAATCATATGAATCTCACCGATACCACTAGCACCGAGTGCAAATGCTAATGAACTACCAAGTCCACCAGAACCAATAACTGCAATTGTTTTAGATTGAAGTAGTGTTTGAGTATCTTCACCCCAAAGCTGAACCTGTCTGTGAAAGTATTGCATCATAATAATACCCTTAATTTTATTTTATAAAATGAAGGAACCCTCCATTAGTTTATTACGGTATCGGAAGTATACCCTCAAGGGGCACCTCGATTCCGTTACCTACGTTAACACTAGGTTTTCTTCAGCAGAAGGCTCAAAGTACTAGTACTTTTATTATCTTTTATTGATTGCTTCTTTAAAACCCCAAGAGCGTCTTGCATGAATAACATCTGTATGGCTCATATCAACTATCATTAGTTCCTCTTTGTTACCTAGATGCTCTAAAAGTTCCCCATTTGGAGATGCTAAAACAGAATCACCGTAAAACTTCCATGCAATCTCTTTGTCATGATACTCACCAATACGATTTGCTCGCAGAACATAGCAGTTGTGAGTAAAGGCACGAGTTAAAATAAGAGCTTTCCATCTTTCATATGACTCAAAAGTTGATACACTTGGAACTAAAACGCAGTCAATATTTTTTTGAGACAGTCTGTTCCAAAGTTCATCAAAATGAAGCTCGAATCCACTAATAATTCCAAATTTAAAACCATCAACTTTGAAAATTAGAGGTGCTTGAATTTGCTTTACATCATTTGCAAAAAACTTCTCTTCATTCCAGTGAGAGTAGTTTATAAGAACTTGTTGTTGATAGTATGAAGTAGAAGAGGGAGCAAATTTTGCAACTGTTTTAAAAACTTCTTTTTTCTTTACGATTATCAGTGGAGCAACTATTGTCATATTGTAAGTAGTTGAGAGCTCTTTTAAAATTTTGATTTGTGCTAAAGCTTGCTCTTTTATCATAGAGAGACTCATTGATTCAAGCTCTTTAAAAAAAGGATTTAAAACATACTCTCCAAGAAGTAAGACTTTAATATCTTGTTTATGTGCTACTCTGATGTAATTGTAAAGTTTTGTAGAACTAAGGCCTTGTGCACTTAGTTGTAAAACAGCGGCTCTCATTATGAGGAGGCACTTAGCTTTATTTCTTGAATTTTTATTTGAGCATCTTCAAGCATCTTTTGTGCATCACTGAGCTCTTTCATCCCTTTTTCGTAAGCTTTTACACTATCTTGGAGTGTGATTTCCGGATTCATTAAAATCTCAAGAGTATCTTTTGCACTCTCTAGTTTTGTTTCAAAATCTTCTTTCTTTGCCATTTTAATCTCCTAATGCTTTTTTAACATAATCTTCAAATTTATCTAACTCAACAAGAAAGGCATCATGACCATAGTCACTATCAATATCTAAATAAGTATGATTCTTATTTCCAACTTTTTCTAAAATATCATCTAACTCTTTCATCTCAAAGTTTTTAAAGAGCACATCATTTCTAAAGCTGATAAGATGAAGTTCTGATTTTACTTTTTTCATAGCTTCTTCAAGTGAGTCAAAGCCACGTGCTAAATCAAAAATATTTATCGCTTTTGTAATATAAAGATAAGTTAAAGGATCAAACCATTTTGTAAAATTATAACCATTGTACTCTAAATAAGATTCAATTTGAAACTTTCCAAACAACTCATAAAGTCCATCTGTTCTTTTATAGTCACGACCAAATTTTTCTCTCATTGATTCGTGAGATAAGAAGCTGATATGTCCAGCCATACGACCAACAGCCATACCGGAAAGTCCTTGTTCACGAATGATTTCAGGATCATAATAACCTTGTTTAAAATCAGGATCTTTTAAAATTGATTCTTGAGCAACTTTATTAAACGCGATTGCCCAAGGTTGAGTTGCATGAGTTGCTGCTAGAGATATGATTTTATCTGCAAAGTTAGGGTAGTGAATAGCAAACTGAAGTGCCTGCATCCCACCCATAGAACCACCAACTATAGCGTGAACCCTATGAATATCTAAGCGGTCAAAAAGGATACGTTGTGCTTTAACCATATCTTTTATAGTTACGACAGGAAATTTATAACGGTAGTGATCATGATGTGGGTGTTGTAGACTCATTGGACCTGTTGAACCAAAACAGCTACCTATTACATTTGAGCAGATTACAAAGTATTTATCCGTATCAATTGCTTTTCCTGAACCGATAAATCCATCCCACCAACCAGCTTTATTTTCGCCCTCATAAACACCAGCCGCATGATGAGAACCTGTAAGTGCATGACAAACCACAACAACATTACTTTTGTCTTCATTTATTTCGCCATAAGTTTCATAAGTGATATCATAAGGTTCAAGAATACGACCACTCTCTAGATAGAGTGGATTAGTAAAGTGCTCGGTATGTGTCTGTAGGTTTAAACTCAAATATTATGCCTCTAAAGCCTGCTCGATGTCTGCTATTAAATCTTTTATAGACTCTAAACCACAAGATATACGAATAAGTCCAGCTGGAACACCACAAGCAATTAATTCCTCTGCGTTTAGTTGCTGGTGTGTTGTTGAAGCAGGATGTGTAATAATTGATTTTGAATCACCAATATTTACTACTAAAGAGTAAAGCTCAGTTGCGTTTACAATCTTAGTCGCTTCTTCTAAAGAGTCAACTTCAAAACTTAGTAGTCCACTACAAGCACCATTTTCAAAATACTTCTGTGCATTTTCATAGTTTGAGTTACTTTTTAGCCCTGGATAATTCACTCTATTTACTTTAGGATGAGACTCTAAAAACTCCGCCAATTTAAGAGCATTTGATGAGTGTTCTCTCATACGAAGAGATAAATGCTCTAATCCTTGAATAAATAACCATGAGTTAAAAGGAGAACTTACTGCCCCTATATCACGTAAAAGAGATAGTCTAGTTCTAAGTGTAAAAGGAGGTAGTGGAACATCAACATAAACTAAACCATGATAAGAAGCATCCGGCTCATTAAAGTGAGGGTAACGAGGATTCCCTTTTAGTTTATCAAGCAGACCTTTTCTCTCAACTAATATACCACCAATTGCAAGACCTTGACCAGTCGTATACTTTGATGCACTGTGAACAGTAATATCCGCACCAAATTCAAAAGGACGGCATAAAACAGGAGTGGCAACTGTATTATCCACAACTGTAAGGATTCCATGTTTATTTGCAATTTTTGTAATAGCTTCGATGTCAGCAACATCAATACTTGGATTTGTTAAAGACTCAAAAAAGATTACTTTTGTTTTATCATCAATAAGAGCTTCCATTTCATCTGGATTATGTACATTAAAAAAACGTGCTTGGATTCCAAATCTTTTAAATGTATGTGCGTTTAGAGTTAAGCTTCCCCCATAAAGCTGTTTAGCACAAACGATATTGTCTCCAGCCTCAGCAGAGTTAGCAATTGCATAAAAAATTGCACTCATACCACTAGATGTAGTGATAGCTGCTTCTCCACCTTCAAGTTCTGTAAAACGCTTCTCAAATACATCAGTTGTAGGATTATTAAGACGAGTATAGATATTACCAAGCTCTTTTAATGCAAATAGATTTGCTGCATGCTCAACATCACGAAACTCATAGGCTGTTGTCATATAAATTGGTACTGCCATTGTTCCTTGAGAGTCTTTTTCATAACCTGAATGAAGTGCTTTTGTTTGTAAATCCATCTATAAACCTTTAGTATAAAAAATAATGATGTTATTTTACCTTAAATGACTTAAAGGCTATTTAGTATGGCTTTCTTGGAGTAATCTTTCTTCATCTTCAACGATTTGGTCTTTTTTTGTACTTAGCGTTTCATCTTTTAGTTCTTGTAAAAACTCTAAAATATTTTCTTGGTAGGAGATAGTATCACCGTCATATGAAAGAGCTACTATTGGTTTAAGTGATTCAATATCTATTTTTTTTGCATATCTTGGAACTATTCTTAACTCTTTTTGAATATGTGCCACTAATGTATCTAAATCCAAACCATTGTTGTCGGTTACTTTTTTTACTAATTCTTTTGTAGACATTATAAGTAAGTTAGCTCTATCTTCATTGCCATCATATATTTCTAAAGCTGTATTTTTTACTATTTCATAGCTTTCTTCTTGTACTTTTTCATTTGCAACAATAATAAGTGCAAAAATCTTAGAACGAAATTCTAATGAACCATGATGGTGAACAAATATCTCACGAAAAGCACTGAAAAAGTGATGTTTTAGTCTAAAAGCAAGTCGCATATCTATTCCTTTGTGCTATTATACATCTTTGAAAATTAAAATGGATGTAAATTATGTTACTTGAAGAAGATTATGAAGTTTTGAAAAGTAGTTTTGTTGAGTCTCAAAGACTTTTTGATAAGCTGAACTATGTTTGCACGCAAGCTAAAGAGTTGGATTATGATGAGAGTGGACTTTATCAAGAGGAAGAAGAACGCTTAGAGGGACATTGGCTGAAACTTAGTTCAAAAATTGTTGATGGACTTAGTTCTTCAGTTAATGGGTACAAAATAGAACTGTTGCATAATGATAGTTTAGAATCCAGTGAACTTAAATTTAATATGATTAAAGATGATAAAATAAGTAAGATTTTAGTTGACTATAGTGAAGATGGTGCACTCAGTATCACACAACTGACTTAATGGTATAATTTTAACAATAATAAGAAGAGGAATAGTTTATGGGCAGAGCGTTTGAATATAGAAAAGCATCAAAATTAAAAAGATGGGGAGCAATGTCTAAATTGTTTCCAAAACTTGGAAAAATTATTACAATGGCAGCAAAAGAGGGTAGTAGCGATCCTGATATGAATTCTAAACTTCGTACAGCCATTATAAATGCAAAAGCTGAAAATATGCCAAAAGACAATATTGAAGCTGCTATAAAAAGAGCATCTGCAAAAGATACTGAAAGTATGTTAGAAGTGAATTTTGAAGGTAAAGCTCCTCATGGTGTTCTAATCTTCATAGAATGTATGACAGATAACAATACAAGAACGGTTGCTAATGTTAAAAATATACTGACTAAGCATGGTGGTGAACTTTTAACAAACGGTTCTTTAGAGTTTATGTTTGATAGAAAAGCTCTTATAGAGTTCAAACAAACTGAGGAGATGGATATTGAAGAGCTTGAGTTAGACCTTATTGATGCTGGTCTTGAAGAGATTGAAGCTGAAGGTGGTGAGGTTTTAATTACTGGTGATTATACTAGTTTTGGAACTATTACTTCAGCTTTAGAAGATATAAATATAGAGATAACTAAGGCAAACTTAGAGAGAATGGCAAATGCACCTATTTCTATTACTGATGAGCAACAAGCTGATATTGATAAAATATTAGAGAGATTAGAAGACGATGAGGATGTTCAAAAAGTTTTTACAAATTTAGTATAAACTCATATGAAATATATTGATACAAGTTCTACTTTTACTCATGAGGTGAAGCAGTCAAAATTTATTGCTCATCTTGTTCCCTACGCAGATTATGAATCCACGCTTAAAGCACTTAAATTACAACACACAAAAGCTAGACATTTTGTTACTGCATTTAGGTACTTAAATGAGTTTAAACAAATTGTAGAGCATTCAAGTGATGATGGAGAACCTAAGGGAACATCTGGAAAGCCTTCACTCATGGTACTACAAGGTCAAGATTTAATTAATTTATCTGTAATAATTGTTAGATACTTTGGCGGCACAAAACTTGGAACCGGTGGACTTGTAAGAGCGTATAGTGATGCAGTTAATTTAGTAATAAATGAAGCAGTCTTAATTGAATATAAATATGAGGTTGAAAAAACTATATCTATAGAGTACACCGATGTTCGTTTTATTGATTATGAGTGTGATATTTATGAAGTTACTATAATAGAGAAAACTTTTGAGATAAAAACAATATATAAAATAAAATCCTGTGAAGAGAATATGAAACTGTTTTTAGAAAAAGTAGAGCGAGTTGTAAATATAATATAGCAATTTATTTATTAAGATTTTAGCGAATTATTTTGTCTTATATCAAAGCAGGATTTAAGAGTTTACATAAAGTAAACGACTAAATCCTAACGCAGAGAGAAGGTTAAAAGAATCGCTAAAATTAGCGTCCTTGGACTGCGTTACCCATATCCCACATCGGTAAGAATATACCAAGAGCAAGTAAAATAATCATAGAAGCAATAATGAAAAGCATAATAGGTTCAATAGCTTCACTAAGACCATCAATAATAGCATCAAAACGCATTTTATAGTACTCTGCAACTTTTTTAATCATAGTATCTAAAGTACCACTATCTTCACCCGCACGAACCATCTGAATAATCATATTTTCAAAAAGATCAGTTTCATTAAGTCCACTATTTAAAGTACCACCTTTTTCAACTGTAATTCTTACAGTCTGAAGTTTCTTTTTTAAAGGCATGTTGTCAATCATATCAATTGAAGTATCAAGTGCCTCTGCAATTGGAATACCTGCACGTACCAGTTCTGAAAAAACAAGAGTAAATCTATTTAGAGTTGAAAACTTAATAATATTTTTTATAAGGTACGTTCTTAGTAAAAATTGATGCCATTTATATCTGATATCTGGATAGTTATTTATCATATACTTGAAAGTTATAAATGAGGCAGCTAAAGCAGCTAAAACAAAAGGACCATAGTTGTTAAAAAGATATTCCAATTTTAATAAAATTATAGTAGGAAGTGGAAGTTCAGAGTTTAATTCTTCAAATATTGCTTTAAATTCTGGAACAACATAAGAGATAAGAATAGTAAATGCAACAGCCATTGCTACCATAACATTTCTTGGATAAGCCATTGCTTTTTTAAATTTAATAAAGTTAGATCGAATTTCTTCAAGCATATCAGCCAAAGAATAAAGTGCATCATCTAGGTTACCAGTTTTTTCACCAAGTTGAACCATAGCAATAGTTAAGTTTCCAAGTTCAAAACGAAAAGTATCCATAGAAGCTGAGAGTGAGTGCCCAGAGTTTATATCGTCAGCTAACTTTGAAAAGACACGATCTAAGGTTTCATCATCTGTTGCATCAGCTATCTCTTTGATAGAATCATGAATAGATATACCAGCATTAGTCATAACGGCTAACTGCCTAACAGCTGCGATGAGTGAATCTTGTTTCATTTTTCTTTTTTTAATGTTTACAAGTAATTCATTTTTAAATCTTACGAACTTTGCTTCAAGAGGCTCTTCACCTTCAATAACTTTAATAATAATTCCAGAAAATTTTAACTTTGCATAGTTATTGGCGTCCTTTTTAGTTTCTGCATATAAGCCAATCTCCTCTCTTTTACCTTTTGTTAAAACTGTTGCTATAAAGTAAGTCATCCTTTTGCCACCTTTAATATTTCTTCAATAGTTGTAATCCCATCAATAGCTTTTTGTACACCATTCTCATATATACCAATAAAACCATCGTTAATTGCTTGTTCATGCATAAGCTCTTTAGATGCACCTTTGGCAATAAGTGATGATAGATCCTCTGTTATTGTTAATACCTCACATATCATCTCTCTACCCATGTACCCAGTATCTCCACACTCTCTGCAGCCACTTCCTTTATAAAAGAGAGTACCATCAGGAACTAAACCTTTTAATTCTGCTAAAACAGATGATGGAACATCTTCTACAGTTTTACAATGTTTACAAATTTTTCTTACAAGACGTTGAGCTTGAATAGCTACTAGTGCACCACTAATAAGATAGTGTTGAATTCCCATATCAACCATACGAGGGATAGCACTTATCGAGTCATTTGTGTGTAGCGTCGAAATAACCATATGCCCTGTAAGTGCTGCTTTAATAGCAATCTCTAATGTTTCTTGATCGCGAATCTCACCAATCATGATTTTATCTGGATCCTGTCTTAAAATTGAACGCAGAGCATCTGCAAAACTAAGACCAACTTTTGCATTAACTTGAACCTGTTGGATAAGATTCATTCTATACTCAACTGGGTCCTCAACCGTAATAACTTTGTCTTCAACATTTCTAAGCTCGTTTAGGGCACCATAAAGTGTTGTTGTTTTACCCGAACCAGTTGGTCCTGTTACAAGAATAATTCCATAAGGTGCTTCTAAACCTTTTATAAGTTTGTTGTAACTTGCGGTATCCATACCTGCATCTTCTAGTCTTACAAGAGCTTTTTCTTTATCTAGAATACGCATAACGATAGACTCGCCATAAAGTATAGGAAGTGTTGATATACGAAAGTCAAATTCTGCTGTCGCAACTGTTGCAGAAAAACGTCCATCTTGAGGCTTTCTTTTTTCTGCAATATCTAAGTTAGCTAGTAGTTTTAGTCTTGAAGCAAGAGGAGGGTAGATATCTTTTTCAAATATAAACATCTCAGTTAGTTTTCCATCCACACGCCCACGAACTACACAGTTCTTTTCAGTAGGTTCAACATGAATATCACTCGCTCTACCTCGAATACAAGTTTTTAGTATAACATCAATTAATAAAAGGATAGAAGAAGCCTCTTGCTGCTCTTCCATTGAACTAATAGAGTTTAACTCATCTCTGATTTTAGTTACTAGACCTTTAACGCTATCTTTTAGCTCTATTTTGTAAAGGTGAGATGATATCTGCTTTTTTGTTGCAAGGGCAGTTTTTAGTATTTTTCTTGGAAAAAGTCTTTGAATTGCTTCTTGTGCTTCCATATCTAATGGATCATCAAAAGCTACCGTAACATTCATATCATCTTCAGATACTGGCACAACATTATGTTTTTTAAGTTGTGCTAATGGTACTCTCTGCGTGAGGCCGTAATCCATATCAATAGAATCTAGATCTATAAAAAGTAAACCTAGTTCTGTAGCAAGTTTTTCTAAAACAACTTTTTCACTAATATAGTCATAATTATCTATAATGGAGAGATCATAAACTCCATCTCTGACTTGTTGAACGATAAAACGTACAAGTCTATCCATTGTCATAAAGCCAGAAAGGGTAATATCTCTTAATATAAGGTATTCACTTATACCTTTTGAGAGTAATCTATCGACTTGCCCTTTCATTATGGAGCCATTGGCAAGTAAATCTGTTGTTATTCTATCCAAAATTTCTCCTACCAGTATACATGGCGTTTTATAGTTATTGTATCATAAAACTCTTCAATAACCATTTTGTTTAGTTTGTCATCTTTAGAAAGATAAAGCTTATATGTGAGCTTTATATCATTGTCATCTTCAAATAGATAAAATGTTCTTGGCTCATGTTTTTTAAGTTTAGAGTAAAAATCAAATACTTTTGAGAGTACATAATCAGTTGTAGGTAACTTAAGAGTAGAAAGATCATAATTGTCTTGTAGTGCATGATATAGCAGCTTTTTTTGCATGAGTATTACAGAGAAGTATGCTGAATTTGAACGAGACTCTTTTGAAAATTTCAACATTGCAACAGGTATAGCAAGCCTATCTATAAAGTCTGAATTCAAACAAGCAAAAGCATACAAGGAAATGAACTCTTCATCTTTACTATTCTTGTTGAAATTGTCAAAACCCATTGTACAAACATCTTCATATTTTTGATTTTGATATAAATTAAACATATCTTGTTTTACATTAGCATAAAGGTTTAGTGCTAAAAAAAGAATAAGTACTATTTTCATTTAAATTTCCCTGATTGTATCTCATCGAGCAGTATTTTTGCACTACTAGAGTGTGAATTTTCTGTATATCTTTTTAAAGTTTTTACTGCCATCTCTTTTTGGTCTAACTTAACAAGTGATTTAGCAAACACTATCCAACTAGCATCTATATCTCTATCAATTTCATTAGTTATAAGAGCATAATTATAAGCTTTATGATATTCACCAAGTTCATAATATTTTTTTGCTATAAAAAGACTAAGTGCAGGATTATTATTCTTTTTAAATCTTTGAATTATATGTCTAATATCATCAGAGGTGTCGCGTCTTTTTATATTTATTTTTTTGGATTTTTCTTCAACTACGGCTGTCTCAATATTATCTTCTATCTCTAATTCTTGTACTTCTTCAAGCATCTGTGATGCAACAGGTTCTTGCTGCATAGTAGATTCTTCTTGATAGTAAGGTAAGCTAGAGTGTTGCATTTTCTTCATAAAGTCAAGTGAAGGTGAGAGTTTTAACGATGGTCGATTATTTTTTAGAGAAGAGCCTTGGGGGATTATTGCTATTGTTCTAGGAACTTCCTCAACAATAGGTGTATTTGTCTGAATAGCTTCCCTTAAAGGAGGTGTTGTTTTTGTTGTAAACGGTTTTACTTCTACATACGCAGTCATTTTTTCTTCTATATTTTGATTTAAAAATATAGAGATAATTATGATGATAATTATTGAACTGAATGCGATTGTCACATGGGGTATATAAGATTTTATTTTATACTTTAACCAGCGTTCTTCAAGGTCTCTTGTATTAAGCATTGATTAAACCTGTATGTATAGCTGACATCTCGATTAGTTTATTAGAAATATTAGTTGTACCTACAATAGATAGCTGATTGTTGGTGTCATAGACTGAATAGATATCAAATAGTGCATATAAAAGCTTATTTGTATCTCTGTAATTACCATTTGTTAGTTTGTAAATTCTGTTTACAGATTTTTTAGTAAACATATTTGCACTATCAAAACAGTTTGCTTTCATAAGTTTCTTTTGAATATAGATTTTTAGTTCTGCATTTGAGGCATTTTCTAGCTCTATACTTTCCCAAATTCTTGTTTGAAAGTGCTCTTTTGCTATCAGGTCTTCTTCTTCAGTTTTATGTAGTGTAATCACAAATTTTATTGTCCGAGTATCTGATATAAGTCTAATTTTTTCCATTAAATTATCAGAATATAATTGAGCTTCATCTAGTAAAACTACCGGAATAGAACCTATACTTGAGTTATCAACAATTTTCATGAATTGTGTAAAATTCAGTTCACCACTATATTTTGTAGAAAATATATCTTGAGCTAATATTTTATAAAATTCACTCTCATCTAAAATAGGTGTTTGATAAATGTGCACTATCTGTGATGAGGATAAGTCATTATAAAGTTTTGTAAGAAACATGCTCTTCCCAGTACCAGGCTTTCCATAAAGAAGTATCATTTTTAGGGGCTTCTTTATAGAATCTTTTAAAGATTGATAAATTGTGGACACACGGTCAAGTTGCACATAATCTTTTGAGTTTACAGTATCTAAAAAAACATTTTTAGAATTTATATAGATACTAGAAGTCATCTATTGAAAGTCCTAGTTATTTTCACTGTTATCTTTCAGAGAATGGTCTAATCCGACTTTTTTTGCATTCTGTTTACTTAGCTCATCTGCTTGTTTAGATTGTGATGCCGATTCTATTGCTAATATTTCGTCAGTTAAACCTTCATATCCCAGTTCTGAAAGTGAAACTGAATTATTTTCTTTGTGGATTATATGTGGCTCTATAATTATTACCAATTCTTGAACAGTTTTAACTTTTTCTTCATATCTAAATAAGTAACTTATAACTGGAATGTCACCTAAAATTGGCACTTTACTAGTTTTATTTGTATTTTTAGTATTAATCAGACCACCAAGGATAATTCTATTACCATCCTTTACGGTTACAACAGATGATAATTGACGACGATTTAAATCGGGTGGCATATTTCTTTGTGAATTATCTTCTCCTGATATGTCTGCGGTTGTTTCAGATAGTGAAGGATTAATTTTAAGCGTAATTGTTTTGTCATCAGATATTTCAGGTGTTATAGTTAGTAGTACTCCTGCAAATACAGATTGTACAATGTCATTCTGAGTTGTTGCTGCAACACCACCACCACTTCCTTGCTGATTTGTTTCAGATTGAAGTTTATAGAAATACTCTGTCCCAGCAGTAATTAAAGCTGGTTGATTATTGAGAGTTAAAACTTTAGGGTTTGATATTGAGTTGACATCACCTTGAGTCTGTAAAAATTTAACTACTTCATTTAAGCTAGCTTCACCCTTAAGGCTTATCATAGATAACACATCAGATGCACTTCCATAAAAACCTTCAGTAATCGAAGTACCCTCAAATGTACTAACGTTTCTAACTTTTCGCGTATCAATAGAAACATTAACATTTTGTAATGCATATAGCTGTTTCCAATCTATACCTGTAGTTTTGCCTTCACTCATCGTAACAGATAACAGCTGTACATCTATGAGAACCTGTAGTTGAACTTTAGTTTGTAGTTTATGAAGATAGTTTGTGAAACGTTTAAGTTGCTTTGATGTTGCTGTAATTGTAACAAGGCCTGCATTCTTATTTATAATAGGTGCTTCAGCAACATATGAGTCATGGGGTCTATTTAAAACTCTTTGAAACTCTAAATCAAGTTCTTCCCAGAATTTAACTTCATCAGTACTCTCTATTTTAATTCCAGTTGAACCAGAAGTACTATCATTTCCAGCTGTATCCCCTTCTGCAGCAGCACCCTGGTTATTTTGGGTTCCTGAATCAGAACTTAATGTTACATCAGTACTACCTGTGCTTTTTCTCTGAGATAAAATATAATCAATTCCAAATATTTTAGTTGTAAGGTATGAGATTTTTAGTATATTGTTCTCAAGTGTATAAGAAAGATTATTCTCAAGTAGAATAATGTTAAGCACTTCATCAATCGTTAAATTTTTTAGATTTGTTTTGTTAAGATTTGTTTCTAAAAATTTTTCAGCATGAGGGTCAGTTACAATTATACTAAAAGCACACTCGTCACTTAGCTGTTCGATAAAGTCAATTATTTTAGTATCTTTAGTTGATGTTATGCTAAATAGTTCATAAGAACAGTCTGCAAAACTACTAGTTGATAGTAAAATGGCTAATAGCGTTGAGTAAATTGATGTTTTTATATATTTCATGTTATATCCCTATTTGTTGTTAAAGTTTATTTTTTTATTTTTACTATTGGTTGATAGTAAAAGTTTATTTTTATTTTTTGTTAGTAAAACAGAAGAAGAGTCAATTTTAGAGACTCTATATCCTCGGACTACATCCCCGACTTTATACCATTTTCCATTTATCATAGCTGAAGAGTTTATTAGTACTGTAACATATAATCCTTTCTTCTTCTTCTTTATAATTTTTTTTGTGTTAGAAGGAGTTGCTATTCTAGTTGGAATAGAAGTAGCTCTAGGTTTTTTAGTACCATTTTTATTTTTTGATTCATCAATTCTATTTTTCTTTAAAAAAATAAAAGGGTCTTGAGTCATAGATAGCTCACGATTTTTCATTCCTATTCTCGGAGGTTTAATCGCTTCAACCTGCTCATTAACCCAATCCAGCTCATTTGAACTTAGATTTGCAGTGAACAAAATCATTATTAATATAAAAAAAGCTTTCATTAGTATGTAATCCCCCAGACTGATATATTTAAATCCATTTTTAACTTATTTGAGGCATTAATATCTAAGTAATGCAAGTCAACAACTAAGTCACTCTGCTCAAGGGAGTTTATAAACTTGAGTGTATTCTTGTAATTAGAGGTTGATTTAAGAGTAATATCTAATATGTGCCCAAAAGAGTTATTATTATCAGAATACTTATTTGTTAAATTTGTAATTTGAACATTATATCTTTGTGCGTTCTTTGATATAGAGTGTAGATACTCTCCCCATGCTCTTTCATCATATATAAGTGAAGATATAGTTTCAATCTTATTCTTTATGTATAAATTGTTGTCCTTATGTTTTATCGTTTCTTTATTTATAAGTACAATCTCTTTTTCAAGATTAGTAATTTTTGCTTCAGGATTTTGCTTCAGATATAGGTTATCTTCGGTTATTTTTTTTTCTAAAGTCACCACTTTTTTTCTTGTATTCTCAAAATCTTCAAAAGAACTGTCCCAAAAAAGTATATAAGAAAAAGCAAATACAATGGCAACTATCATACCATATGACATATATTTATCTTTTTCAGTTTTCTCTTTAAATAAAGAGTCTATTTTGTGTAAATAATCTTCAATATTTATTTTCATAATATTTTCACCTTTAACTGACTGAAATATCTTTTAGTTTCTTTACTGTAAATGATTTCTTCTAGTGAAAATTTGAATTCACCATCATGAATTTTTGTTAAATATTCAACTAACTGAGTAGTTTTTTTATCTTTTGACGATACCAGATTTAATTTGAACTCCTTTAGATCGTATTTTTCAGAGTAAGAAAGAGCTTCAAGTTGAACACCAAACTTATTTAAATCTTTAGTTAGTAGAACTATGTGCTTAGCTTTCATAGGATAATTTACTTTAACATCATGAATTTTGATAAGAGTATTTTTCTTTTCTATATAATCCTGTTTTTCCTGAGCAAGTAAAGCTAAAGCCTTAACTTTATCTGCTTCTCTATTTTTGATAGTAGCCTCTCTTGTTGTTCTTGTTATATGGAGATCATCAAACTCTTTTTGCAATAAATCACGTTGCAAGCCTTGAGCATATGTAAGAATCCAGTAAGTGATAGGATATGCAAATGCTAGAGTGAAAGATGCGGCTAGCACAATTAAAAGTTTACCACTCTCTCTTTGTAAAAATCTTGGGGGGCGTTTATATACAGTAAAGTTACATTGATATCTTTCTGATTTTGGTATTGTTGTGTAAATATGCATTAAAGATTGTAGTTGATCTATGTACTGGTCATTACTTTCAAAGCCATAGTCAAAGTCAAAATCAGTAGCTTTAATGTTTAGTTCAACTTCTAGCATCTCATCAAGTTTTATTACTGAGGCAATTTGAGAACCTATGTAAACTTGCTCAAACTTCTCTATGTCAAATGCTCTTTTTGCATAAGTTAGTATGTCATTAATATTTGAGAATAACTCTTTATATAATTTAATAAAGTAATCTTTATACTCACTATCTGTTTCTCTTAAATTTTCATTTGTGAAAAAGTTAATAAATTCATCATAACTTATTCTTTCTCCATATAACTCACAGAATCTTTCATGCATCTCTATAAATGAATATTTAAGTGATTTAGTATAAATAAATTCTTTATCACCATATATAGTTAAAAATGCATCATTCTCTTGAAAATATATGAAACAATGCACACCACTGCTTTCAATAATCTCTTTTGTATATAAAGATTTAATAAGAAGTGGAGTAGGGATAATAACATCAATATATTTTATCTTTTCAACTACACTTTCATATGTTTCAGTTACTATTAACGGATCAACAACAAAGGCATGAAAATATCTATTGTCTACATCTAAATTATTAAATGATTCTATAAACTGAACTTGATACTCTATTGCTTGATCTAATCCTAAATCGTCATAGATTTTACTATTAATAGCATCATGTAAATCTTCTTCAGGAATATTTTTACTCAGAGCAATTTGAGAATTTATGAAGCCATTTGTGTTTAGGTATGAAATTACATACTGCTCTTTAGAAAATTCCGGTTTTGGTGTTTCACTTAAGAAACTGGAAACTCCACTAAAATAAGTCTCTTTGTACGGATTAATTGAAATCACGCTAGAAAAAGAGTTTTGTTGTGTTGTACTCATTAGCTAAAATCCTATTTAATATAAACTACTAAGAGTTTACAGTTGTTGTAAAATTCTTATTAAATCTTATCAAGCAATTTTAATTCCATAATTTGAGAACAAATCTCTTATACAAACTAAATACCTAAGTTATTGAGAATTTATTTACTTTTTAATACCTTAAAATCGTCATTTATAAAATAAAATGAAATTTATCTCATTCAAAAATATTGGAACCTCTAAGTTTAAGCAATTTTTCATAAATTACATAGACTATGTTACGACCTCTATTTTTTTAAAACCACCCAAGATAAGGGAGTATTCAAATACATTACAATTTGATTTTATCTCAATTAAGCTTAAAGATTTTTTTATATCACTAAAATTTAACAAAATATTACTATTTCCATCTATATTAGCGTAATTTTTGATACTAGCTAGTCATATTAATCAAAATTTCTTATGAAGTAATTTCTACTTTACAGGAAAATTCCTACACAATAAGGGAGTTTGTAACTGTTTTCATCTTGAAATAGTAAAATGTATATCTATTTTTCTGTAATGATTTTTATTTTTTTATCATTAAATTTCACAATTAATACTTTGTCACCAATAAATTCAAAACTTTTTGATTTATACTGTTCTTTAAATGAAATTTTATATATGTCAGAGCTATTTGGATAGGGAAGTACATTTACATTATTAAAAATAATCTCTTTTTTCTCGTCTTTTTTGAATATTCTCGTCTTATATTTTAAAAATCTCTTATAGCTCATTCCATCATATCTAATAAATTCTGGTGAGTAGTATGCTAAATAGCTCTCTACATCATTATATATCCATGAATATCTCCAGCTATAAAGCTCTGATAGTATTGATGATAGTACTTCTTTATTTATAGCTTCTTTAGATTCTTCTTTTTTGATTATAAGTAGCGTTTTGTCTATTTCTATATTTCTATCTAAACACTCTATACTTGGATTATCTATAGCTATACAACCTTTAGTATACTCATCTCTCTCTTGCTCTGTTGGAAGTCCATGTATCCATATCCCTGATCCATTTTTACCTCTATATTTGTCATATGCGTTTGGATAAGATGTTACAAAGGCCAGAGGACCGTAAAATGAGTCTAGTTTCGATATTTTTTTAGTTATATCGTAAATACCTATAGGAGTTTTGAGGTCTCCCTCTTTTCTTTTGTCACCTTCTGCTTTTCCAGTGTAAGCGTTATACTGTTTTTGCAGTTTGTATGATTGGTTATTATCTTTTGTATAGAGTGTAAGTGTTGAGCTTGATTTATCACATGTTAGTATATTTGAATATGACTCGATATATCCAAACCTAGTGTCAAGGTTTTTTAATTGCAGATTCCAATATTCTATTTTTGTAAGTTCGTTATCCATATGTTTTTGAAGATTATATATTCCATTAATTCTGTAGTCAGTTAGAGTGTTGTTAGCATTTAAAGAGCTTACTAAAAGAAAAAGTAGAATATAAAATTTATTTTGCATTATCGTAACCGATCTCTTTTAAAAATATTTTATCTTTAGTCCAACCCTTCTTTACAGTAACTTGTAGATTTAGATATGCTTTTTTACCACTAAGTCTCTCTATTTTCTCTCTTGCAGACTTGCCAATTCTTTTGATTGATTCTCCACCTTTACCTATTATTATCCCTTTTTGAGACTCTTTTTCGATAATTATAGTTGCATGAATCATATCTATGTTTTTTTCTTCTTCTATAGAGTCAATGATTACATCTGATTCATAAGGAACTTCATCACTTACGTTCTCAAAAATACCTTCACGAATAAAACCAGCATATATATCACGTACTAGCTCACTTGTTAAATTTTCAGGGTCAAAAAGAAATGGTGACTCTGGAAGATTTTTACTTATTACTTTTAACAGATCTTCATGTCCAACTTTTTTAGGGATAGCAACTGGTATAAGTGCTTCAAAGTGCTCTGCGTATTGATTATAAGAAGCAATTCTTTTAAATAATTTCTCTTGTTTTACTTGATCTATTTTACTAAGAACAATGATATGCTTAACTTTGCCATTATTAAGTTTTAAAAACTTCTCATAATGCTCAACACCATCAGTCACAGGAGCCAGGTAAACAATTAAGTCACAATCACCCATAGCTTTGAGTGCTTCATCAAGCATAAACTGATTTAGTATTTTTTCTCTCTCATGTAGTCCAGGAGTGTCTACAAATATTATTTGAGTATCTTCGTGCATTACTATAGCGTTTGAACGTCTTCTTGTCGCATTGGCTTTTTGAGAAACCATAGCAATTTTTTCACCAAGAAGTGAATTCATTAAAGTACTTTTACCCGCGTTTGGACGTCCAATAAGAGATACGAAACCAGCTTTTGTCATATGTGTGCCTTAATTATAAGATATATCTAGATAAGTCGTCATCTGCAACGACTTCATCTAATGTGTCATGTACTAATTTTGAAGTTACTATAAACTCTTCTCCACTATGCTCATCAGCAATAAAACTAATCTCTTCTAGAACTTTTTCTAAAACTGTATGCAAACGTCTTGCACCAATATCTTCAGTTATTTCATTTGCTTTATGAGATAGTTTCGCTATTGCTTTAACTGCTTCGTCTTCAAAGATTAGTTTCATACCTTCTACACCTAAAAGGGCTTCATACTGTTTGAGTAGTGAGTTGTCTGTTTGTGTAAGTATCAGGTAAAGTGTTTCTTCTGTTAGTGATTCCAACTCAACACGAAGTGGAAATCTCCCTTGTAGTTCGGGGATTAAATCACTTGGTTTACTAACATGAAATGCACCTGCTGCGATAAAAAGGATATGGTCAGTATTTATAACACCATACTTTGTTGTTACACTACTTCCTTCAACAATTGGAAGAAGATCTCTTTGAACTCCCTCTTTACTTGGGTCATTTCTTCCAGCAGATTTTTCACTTAAAGCGATTTTATCTATCTCATCTAAAAAGATTATTCCGCCATTTTGAGCACGCTCTAGTGCTTCGGCATTTATATTTGTCATATCAAGAAGTTTATTAGAAGCTTCAAGCTTTAAGATAGATCTTGCATCTTTAACAGTTACTTCTTTTTTATTATCTTCTTTGTTGATTGTAGAGAATATTTTTGAAAAACTTTCTTGAACTTTTGCCATCTCAGGAGGTAAATTTGTATCATTAAATTCTATGTTAATTTTATCAAACTCAAGCTCGATTATCTTATCATCCATTTCGCCAGACTCAACACGTTTTTCCATCGCTTCAAGTAGTCTTTGATAATCATCTTTTTTAGATTCACTTGCAGCATCAGGAAGAGGGGGAAGAAGTTTTTCAACTATTTTATTTAAAACATAGTTTTCTATTCTTTCTTTGTTTTCTTCTTCTTTTTCACCTTTTACAATACTTATTGAGTTAACAACTAAATCTCGAATCATAGACTCAACATCACGGCCAACAAAACCGACTTCAGTATACTTAGAAGCTTCAACTTTAATGAAAGGAACTTTCATCATCTTAGCAAGACGACGAGATATTTCTGTTTTACCAACACCAGTAGAACCAATCATCAAGATATTTTTTGGCATTATCTCATCTTGAAGTTCTTTGTCTAACTGCATCCTTCTATATCTTGTACGAAGTGCTAAGGCTATTGTCTTTTTTGCATCTTTTTGAGAGATAACAAATTTATCTAGGTAAGAAACTATCTCTTTTGGTGTCATATTCATTATTTATTAGCCTCTAAAGTTAGAGTTTTAATAGAGTGATTTGTGTAGATACAGAGGTCTGCTGCTACTGATAGGCTCTCACGTACAAGCTCTTCTTCATCAAGTGAAGCATGCTTTTTAAGAGCGCGTGCAGCAGAAATAGCGTAGTTTCCACCACTTCCTATAGAAGCAATCTCTCCATCTTCAGGTTCAACTACATCACCATTGCCCGTAAGGATAAAGATATGGTCGTTATTTAAAACAATCATCATAGCTTCCAGACGACGAAGAACCTTGTCTTTTCTCCAAGCCTTAGAAAACTCAACAACAGACTTTAACAAGTCTCCTTTTTTATTTTCTAAAAACTCTTCGAACATATCAAAGAGATTAAAAGCATCGGCAGTACTTCCGGCAAAACCAGCTAAGATTTTACCATGATGAAGCATACGAATTTTAGTTGCGTTACCTTTTAAAACACTATCCCCAAAAGTTACTTGACCATCACCACCAATTACAGCCTTATTTTGACCTTTATAAGCAAGTATCGTAGTAGCATCAAACATAATATTTGTCTCCTTGAATCCGAACAAGTCCAGACTCAATTCCTCGCACTCGTGTGTTCTGCGCCATTTTTAAGTGTAGAATAAAAGCTACGCCTATCGGCGAGATACAGTATTTCATACTATTCGCCTTGAACATCCACATGAAGTGTTGCGTGAAGACCATGACCTAGTTTAAAATCTAAATCGTGCTCACCAACTGTTTTGATAGCAGTTTTTTCATTGATATGTTTTTTATCAATTTCTATACCATGCTGATCTTTAAGTGCAACTGCAACTTCTTCTTTCGTTACAGCACCAAAAAGGTGACCATTCTGTCCAAGTTTTTTAGTGATTATTATTTCACATTTATCAAGTTGTGTTGCAATCGCTTTTAGAATATTAACCTCTTTTTCAAGGTTTTCAGCCACGATTATCTCATCTTGTGCATGCTGTGCCAAAATCTCTGGAGTAGCTGCTCTTGCATATCCTTTACCGATTAGAAAGTTTTTTCCATAACCATCTTTAACTTCTTTAACTTCACCTTTTTTACCAAGGCTTTTTACATCTTTTATTAACAGTACTTTCATTTTATATTCTCCTTAATTTTATTCCATAAAATGAAGGGAACCTCTCCATTTATTTTATAACGATGTCGGAAGTAATTCCGTCATCTACGCTAACGCTAAGTTTCCTTCAGCAGGAAGCTCATCGCACTTGTGCGATATTATTTTGTTATTACTTTTGAACTTCGCCACTATAAGAAACGATACCGTGAGTTAAGTTTCCTATTTTTGTAAATCCCATATCTGGCATTATTCTAGCAACGTGAGCAGAACGACTTCCAACGTGACAGTAAAGGATTATATTTTCATCTTTATTTATTTTTGCATCTTCTATCGCTTGGTAGAAGCTACTTGTAGGAACTAATTTATCAGCACCTTTGATATGACCCATCTGCCACTCCATATGTTCACGTACATCTACAAGTGTAAAGTTTACCATTCCAAGTTCTCTAGCTTCTATAAGAGCAGTTAACTCATCTCCATCTAGTTCAGCTTGATTAACAAGAACTTCACACTCTTCTTTTGTTAGACCACGAGAATGAGTATGAACAACTTCTTCCATTCCAAGCTCAATTTTCTTAGCTGCTGCAAATTCTGGTGTACAGAAAATTCCACAGTGACAAGAGCCAGTTTCGGGAATCTCTTTTTCAATCGCTTGTGGACAAGGACAAATTCTATTATCAACAGATTGAGGTTTTCCATCTACTTCTTCAACCATAAAACATGGACAGAAAAGTTTGTTGTACATCATTTTGTGACGAGCAAGACCCATCTGTACACCTTCGTTTACTTCTTCTTGAGGATTGTATTCCCAACCAAACTGTTTAACAACTTTATCTGTAAACTTTATTGTTTTTTCCATTCTAGCCTGAAATTCAGGTGAGTTCATATCAATTTTTATCATTATTTTGTTCCTCTTTTTTTACCAGCTATAATTCTTCGTAACGCATTAAGTCTAATAAAACCTTCTGCATCTTTTTGATTATATACTTCATCTTCTTCAAATGTTGAGTGCTCTTCTGAGTACAGAGACATATCTGACTCACGTCCTACAACTTCTACATTCCCTTTGTAAAGTTTTAGTTTTACGTTTCCTTGAACATACTTTTGTGTAGTATCGATTGCCGCTTGCATCATCTCACGTTCTGGAGAGAACCAAAAACCGTTGTATATAAGTTCAGCATATTTTGCAATCATGCCATCTTTCATATGCGCTTCTTCACGGTCAAGACAGATAGACTCGATTGCACGGTGAGCCTTAAGCATAATAGTTCCACCTGGAGTTTCATAACAGCCACGAGCTTTCATTCCAACAAAACGGTTTTCAACGATGTCAAGTCTCCCGATACCGTGTTTATTCCCGTACTCATTTAGAGTTCTTAAGATTGTAGCAGGTGACAACTCTTTACCATCTATAGAGATAGGGTCACCATTTTTATAGCCAATAGTGATATATTCCGCTTTATCTGGTGCATCTTCAGGAGAAGTTGTCCATAGCCACATAGACTCTTCTGGTTCATTCATTGGGTTTTCTAAGTGAAGACCTTCATAAGAGATGTGAAGAAGATTAGCATCCATTGAGTAAGGGCTAACAGTTGGGTTTCCATCTGCATCTACATGCTTTTGGTCAATGTTTATTCCATGATCTCTTGCATAAGCTAAAAGTTTTTCACGTGAGTTTAAGTCCCACTCTCTCCAAGGTGCAATAACAGTGATATCTGGATTAAGACCTAGATAACCAAGTTCAAATCTAACTTGATCATTACCTTTTCCAGTAGCACCGTGAGATACTGCGTCTGCACCCATCTTCTGTGCAATTTCAATCTGCTTTTTTGCGATTAGTGGACGAGCGATAGAAGTACCAAGAAGATATTCACCCTCATAAATAGCGTTTGCTCTAAACATAGGGAAAACATAATCTTTTACGAACTCTTCTTGAACATCAAGAATAAAAATATTTTCAGGTTTTATACCATTATCAAGTGCTTTTTGACGAGCAGGTTCTACCTCTTCCCCTTGGCCAAGGTCTGCTGTGAATGTGATAACTTCAGCATTATATTCATCTTGCAACCATTTTAAAATAATACTAGTATCAAGTCCGCCAGAATAGGCAAGAACTACTTTTTTAACCTCTTTTTTCATATAAAAAACCCTTAATAAGTAAAATAAATAACGCGATTATATCCAAATGTATGTGAGGATTTACTTAGGATTTAAAGATGAGTAGAGTGATGTAAGAATATGTAAAGCTTTTTAGTTTAAATTGTGAGAAAAAGAGTTCTCAAAAGGGGACGTATTGTCTAACCTTTTGAGTCAAATAGCATGCCGGTAACTTCCTGCATTTTCGGAAGGAAATCTGCAGCTTGTTCTGCTGGAAACCTTCTAATCATTTTACTTGTTTCTGATTCTATTACAGATACATAGAATATATCTTGAGAATCAACACCAAACCTTAAGTTTGTATTCATTGGAGCCATTGCTTTGTTTAACTGATCTACCAAATCTTGAACTTGTTCTTTTGTATCTATCTTTTGTGTATTTTGAACTTGTTCTTTTTGTATCTCTTTAACAACATCAACGTTCGCTGGTTTTTGAACCTGTTGCTGAACTTGTTGAGCTGCTCTTCCTTGAGCTTCTGTAGAACTTACTTGAGATTGTTGTTGTCTTGCAACATTTGCTATGCCATCCATGACGTACTCCTTTTGAGAATATAGTTATTACACACCAAATCGGCAATAAAATAAATAACTTTAACAAATTTATAGAGAAATTTAAAATTTTCTATAATTTCTCTTATTTTATGATAATCTTCCACTTATGAATGAGTATTTTAAGCTCTTAAAATCAGAGCCCGTATTAAAAAGATTGTCAATAATACAATTAATATCATACTTCGGTGCATGGTTCAGTAATGTAGCTATATACACACTGCTGCTAGGAATGAACGTAGAAGTTGAGATAATTGGCTTTGTTGCAATGTTGCATTTTCTAGCAGGTGTAATACAAGCTCCATTTTCAGGTTCTATCATAGATAGTGTAAAGCCAAAAAAACTTATGTTAATTTTGATATTTATAGAGATATTTGCAACTCTATTTTTAGTTTTAGTTGACAATCTGTCAGATTTATATCTACTGTATACTCTTATATTTTTAAAGATGGCAGCAGCCTCTTTTTACTTCACTACAGAGATGTCACTTCTGCCAAAGATTTTAGATGGAGCAAAACTGCAAAAAGCAAATGAATTGCATTCTATTATCTGGTCACTCTCTTATACTCTAGGAATGGCAATCAGTGGATTTATTGTTTACTGGCTTGGTGTTAAAATTGCTTTTATTTTAGATGCGTTTATGTTCGTTGGGGCGTTTATTTTACTCTATAGATTAGAAATACATGTTGAGATGAGTAAGTCAAAAGAGAACCTTCTAAGAATGATGAAAGATACATTTACATACCTAAAGAGTTCTCCAAGTGCTATTCATCTTATGTTAATACATGCCTTTGTAGGTTTGACTGCTTTTGATGCTTTAGTTGCACTTATGGTAAATCAGTATTATGCAACTATTATTGCTACATCCTTAGCTCTTGGCTTACTTCATGCCTCACGTGCAGTTGGTTTAGTGATAGGACCAATCCTAATATCAGAGTGGATAAACAATAGAAGAATGATATATGTTTTTATTTTTCAGGGTTTAGCTGTTTGGCTATGGGCTTACTGGATGGAAAACTTTTATCTCTCATTGGCTGCTAGTGTAGTAGTTGGATTTTTTACTACGACTTTGTGGTCATATACATATACCCTTCTTCAAAAAAATATACAAGAGAAGTATTATGGTAGGATAGTGGCATACAATGATATGCTGTTTTTAAGTTCCGCTGCGTTTACTTCATATATGATAGGTTTTTTAGCAAAGATAAATTACTCTTTGGAATTGATAGCTGTTTTAATTGGCGTAGGATTTATGATAGGTGGGGTTTATTTTGCTTGGATCATTAAATCACAAAAAATAAAGGAAATATCGTGAGTTTTGCAATACTTGGTGGGATATTTTTAAATATTGGTGCCTTTTTGACTTATAAAGGTAAGATTTATCAAGCAGTTATAGTTTATCTTTTTGCTGATCTGTGTTGGATGATAATGGCTTATATTAGAGATGATTATGTAGGTGCATTTTTTATCATAACTGGAACAACTTTTGGTTTTTTGGCATTTCTTAAAATGAGAAATGGAACTATGCATAAGACTTTACACAGGGAAGATAATGATATATAAATCAAAAGAGGGTGATTTAGATTTAGATAAAATAACAAGGCTTTATCCAGCAGTAGTTGTAGAGATGCAAGGAGAAATGGCTGAAATGAGTTTGGAGTGGATGGATATGAACGAAGGCAAGGTAAATATAGTTCATTATGTTTTAGTTTTTGATTTTACTCCACTTCATGAAGATGTTAAAGATAGAACGACTTTAGTTTTTAAAACTAAAGACGAACTAGTAAGTGAGATGCAAGTGGTTGGTGCTTTATTGGATGCTTAATGCTTAAAAGGTCCACAAACTAAAGCTCTTTTTACTCCAGTCGGTAAAGTGTCTAAGCCTTCGATTACTTTTTCTCTTTTGATTAAAACATCAACGATCTGGCTTGAGTATTTGATAGCACTCTCTCTCATCATACCAAGCATTGGCCAACCCCAAAGAGCTGAAACTGTAACTTCATCTTGAACAAAGTGAGGCTCAGTTAAAAAGGTACAAGAGAGAACTGATTCAACAGCACTTCTATTTGTTTCACTTCCACCAACAAGGTCAATAACAACGGAACCTTCTGGAATAACGCGTTTAAGATGGTCATTACTTACAAGATAAGTTATACCTCTTATCTCACGTGGTATCTCTGCACCGTTTACAACTAAATCAACACCTCTGAGGTAGAAGTCTATTTTCTCTTTTGCTGTTTGAGTGCGGCCTAGAACATTGATATTTTTGAAACCATGATTATATATCTCATGCATAGCGCCACGAGCAACATTTCCATAACCAAGAACAACAACTTTTGCTTCGCGAATATCTAAGTCTGGTTTATTCTCTTTGAGTAGCTTGATTCCATATCTAGCCCCTGCTTGTCCAGTTTCATGAAGACACTGGATTCTTCTCAACCCAAATTCAAAAGGTTCATGAGTTTTTCTATACTCCTTGATTGCTTCTTCTCCACTACTCAGCTCAAAGGTATGGAGATCAAAAACATGAGAATCTGTCTCTTTTAACTTTTGGATAATTCCATTTTTATCATCAAAGCTTTGGCTATCATAAAAATAAAGAGTATCATTACCTCTCTCTTTTAACTCCTCAAATGTTACATCAGTGTGAAGCATATTTAGTGAACTTGGATTGCGGTTTCCTGCTCGTCTAACTGCACCTGCTAATTTCTCATTTCTCCCGATTACAAATATTTTCAAATCACTAATGCTTTTATCTTCTATGAAACTTTTTAGGGCCTCAGCCATTGCAGCTCTTGCTAATATCTGTTCATCAGTTTGAACTTTTGGAGACTCTAAAATCTCTTCCATGGCTATAACATTAATCTGTGAATCTTCAAGCATTTTTGCTCTGTCTGGAAAGGAGTGAAAGTGTGCCATACAAAAGAGAGTACAACCTTTTTTCATTTGTGAGATTGAGTCTAAAGAGGGACCTTTAAATTTTATAATCATATCTTTGTTTACATATATCTCACGTGCATTTTGCATTAAAGCACCATTTTCAAGATATTCTGAATCTTCAAAGTTTACGCCTAATCCTGCGCCATACTCAACAAAGACTTTAACACCTGCCGCTGTAAGTTGTCCAACATCACTTGGAGTCAGAGCAACTCTTTTTTCTAATCCACCTGGATTTTCAGGAGATTCAATCTCTTTTACTAAAGCAATATTTTTAAATTCTATAGATAATTTTTCCACTTAAATCCTTTTAATTAAGGACATTATATATCTTTTCTCTTTTAGACTAGGTTATATGCAACTTTTTTGATGATTATTAACTGTAGTAGGAGTTGTATTACCACTTGCTTGGAGATTTAACGCTTCTTTGTACTTTTTATAATGTTCTCGTACAACTTGAGCTAACTTCTCTTTAGTTTGAATATTTACTATTCCCTTATCATTGATAGCATTAGATATATTTTGAAGTAGCTCATCTTGTGGTTTTTGTACTTTTTCTTTGTAAGACTTTAGAAGTTTCTTATCTATACGTGAGGGAAGTGAGCCCATAATTCCAATGTCATTTTGATTATGAATTAAAAGTCCTGATGTTGTTCCACGGTCTAGCGTTAAAACTTGAAATAGATAAAGTGTGTGGTACTCAAGTTGCGTTTGAATATCTTGTGTTGATATTTCTGTTTTAGATTTTATAGCATTTTGTATAATATCTATATATGTGTCGATTATACCTTCTCCAAAACTCTTTGCGAATTCAATATCTGCTTTCTTGTCATCTGTTTTATAATTTTCAAGGTAAAAGTGTGAAATACCTCGCGTTCTTTGTAATACTGGGATATTGAAGTATTTATCACCTTGCATTGAACCCTCTTCATATCTATTTTTTGATAATTCTTTTAGTGAGAGGTTAAATGTTTTTCTATCATCTTCATAAACTATACTTGGATTCAAATCAGCCATCACACGCCAATATGGCTCTTCATTTCTTAGCTCAGTGAGACTAATGTGTATATGAATGGATGGAACATGTGGATTTTTAGGATGAATAATAGTGGAAATTGCTGTAGCACTTTTAAGGTTTTTATCCGGCATCTCATCATAATGCACTTGAGATACATTTACACTGGCACTGTTAAAGAGTTTTTTATCTCTAGCTTCAAATCTACTACCTCCACCATGAGTTCCCTCATCTCTGAGCCAAGTCACTTCTTTAAACTTTTTATTTTCACCAAGCTCTACACTAAGTGCATCTAATTTATCCACAAACCTTTTTTGTAAGTTTTTTACTAGTACATAAGCTTCTTTAGTCTCCGTTGAACTTGCCATTATCATAGTTACTTCTTTATAGTTTTTTATTATTTTAGCAAGTTTAAGATAAAATCACATTATGAAAAAAGTAGAGTATATAAATGCAATAAAAAAGCTTAATCTGTGGGCACGCCACTATTATGTTTTAGATGATCCAATTATGACTGATGAGGGTTATGACAAGCTGTATCATGAAGTTGTTGATTATGAAGAAAAAAATCCCAATGATTTGTTAGAGAATTCACCTACTCAAAGAGTAGGAGATATGATTTCTGATGGATTTACAAAAGCAAATCATCTCTCACGTATGTGGTCTTTAGAAGATATTTTTGATAATGAAGGCTTGGACAAGTGGCTTATCAAGACCTATAAACTTGATGAAAATATTACTTTTTATTGTGAGCCTAAATTTGACGGTGCTTCTCTTAATCTTATATACGAAAATGGTGTTTTAGTCCAAGGTATAACTCGTGGTGATGGAACTACCGGTGAGCTTATCACTCAAAATGTAAAGACTATAAAATCAGTTCCATTAACTATAGAGTATAAAGAAAAAATTGAGATTCGGGGTGAAGTTGTAATCTTTAAAGATGAATTTGAAAAGATAAACGCAGCTCGTCTAAAAAATGATGAAGCTGTGTTTGCAAACCCTCGAAACGCAGCTGCTGGAAGTTTGAGACAGCTTGATTCAAGTGTTACGGCTTCGAGAAACTTAGTATTTTTACCTTATGGTGTTGGTGAAAATGAGTTAGAGCATAAACTTCTACATCAAAAAATGGACTATATATATTCTCTTGGATTTAGAAAACCGCCAGAGAGAGCAGTCTGTAAGAATGCCGATGAAATAGAGTCTATATATAAGCAGATGGTTCACGATAGAGACGACTACTCTATGATGCTTGATGGTATGGTTATAAAAGTTGATGAGATAGCTGCACAGATTGATATGGGCCATACTGTAAAGGTACCACGTTTCGCAGTTGCTTATAAATTTCCGGCTGTTGAAAAGATTACAACTGTAAAAGATATAGTGCTTCAAGTTGGACGAACTGGAGCAGTAACTCCTGTCGCAATTGTTGAACCTACAAATATAGATGGTGTTGTAGTTGAGAGAGCAACTCTTCATAATTTTGATGAGATAGATAGAAAAGATATACGTTTGAATGATAAGGTTATCATTCTTAGAAGCGGTGATGTTATTCCTAAAATTATTAAGGTTTTAACTCATGAACGTGATGGAAGTGAAGTCAAAGTGATAAGACCAACTGTATGTCCTGTTTGTGATAGTGAACTATTGGATGAGGGTGTACTTTTAAAGTGTCAAAACTTGAAGTGTGAGGCTAGGGTAGTCAATGCAATTATGTACTTTGCTTCAAAACCTTGTCTTAATATCGATGGCTTAGGAATTAAGATAGTTGAAGCACTCTTCACCTCTGGGCTTGTCAAAAGTGTTGTTGACTTGTTTGCCTTAACTTTAGAGAAACTTTTAGAACTTGAAGGTTTTAAAGAGAAAAAGTCTCAAAATCTGCTTGACTCTTTAGAAAATGCTAAAGGGAGTGACTACTGGCGTTTTATAAACTCTCTTGGGATTGAGCATGTTGGAGAGGTTGCATCTAAAACTTTAGCTGATAGTTTCGGTTTCGGTTTTGTAAACGCAACTAAAGAAGAGATAATAGAGTGTGATGGAATTGGCGAAGAGATGGCAGAATCTGTTTTAGAATTTGTGAGAGTAAATTGTGAAATTATTGCAAAACTTCAAGATATTTTGCAACCACTTGAGCCTGCAAAAAAAGAGGAAGCTAAAGAGAATCCTTTTAAAGGTAAAACAGCGGTATTAACTGGAACAATGAGTGAGTCACGAGGAATTATAAAAGAGTTATTAGAGAGTTTAGGTGCAAAAGTATCTGGCTCAGTTTCCAAAAAAACAGACTTTTTGATTTATGGAGAAGATGCCGGAAGTAAATATGATAAGGCTATAAGTCTTGGAGTTACTTGTTTAACAGAAGATGAGATGAGAGAAAAAATTCAGTAAGGTTAGAAGCCATCTTGGTGGACCATGTTACTTAATTATGTTATTTTGTTGTTGATTGTATTTTTCTAGCGTTGGATTGAAAGTATGTATATTTTCTGAAAAAGTGTGTATTAAATAAGTTAAAACAGCTTTTGCAGTAGATGGGTTTGTGGCAAAAGGGATTTGATAGACATCACATAATCTTCCCAATGCTTCAATATCTGCATGATGAGGGTGTGAAGAAAGAGGATCACGAAAGAATAAAACTCCACGAATGTTATCCGTGGAAATCATACTTCCAATAGCCTGATCACCTCCTAAAGGTCCTGACTTAACTTTTTTAGAGAGTACCAAACCAGTATTTTTGTAAAGGATAAGTCCTGTGGTTCCTGTTGCCACAAGAGGAAATTGATTAACCAATTCTATATTTTGTTTTATAAAATCAACTAAGCTCTCTTTCATGTCATTGTGAGCAATTAAGGCAAGATATTTTGTCGTGTCAACATGAAAAAAGCTATCATTCTTATTTTTATTATAGTGGTAAATAGATTCGAAAAAATGTTTGTACTTTAAAGCGATATCTGGAGAGTTTTTGATTAGTTTTTCATATTGCTCTATTGTAAAGACTATGACAGATGTCTGCTCAAGAGTTACCACATTGGCCATACGTGAGCTTTCATTAGAAAACATACTTTCTCCAAACATATCTCCCTCTTGTAATATTGCTAATTGACAATCTTGAGAAGAAACGCGTACTTTACCAGACATTATAAACATAAGAAATACAGCTGGTTCACCCTCTGCTATAATTTGAGTTTTATCTTTATATTTTCTAAAGTATATATTTTTTACAAAAATCTCAATTTCTCTCAAAGAAAATGTTTTTTTTAAAATAGACTTTGTCATTAAAGTATTAACAATGTTTTTATGTTCGGTATCCATTTTCAATATTCTCTTTTTTTCATAATCTTGAGCGATGCTAACTATTTATTTAGTGAATATTATATACAATTAGCTTAAATAATACAACACAAAAGTATTCTGTTTAGATAGATAAATTAATGTATATCATATATAAAGGAAAAAAAATATGGAACCTAAAAGAGTAAGTACTCATCCAATAGTAATTTTAGATGTGAGTTTTAAAATTTGAGTAGACTTGATAACTGTTTGGTAGAGAGTGGCCTATGCGAGAGCAGAAATAAGGCTCAATCTATTATAAAAGAAGAACTTGTGTCAGTAAATGGTGAAGTTGTAAAAAAAAGCTCATATAAGGTTAGTGCAGATGATGAGGTTACAATTAAAGAACACAAGAGTTATGTATCTCGTTCAGCCCATAAATTAGATGAGTTTTTAAATGAACTTGACTTGGATGTACAAGCAAAAGTGGCCTTGGATATTGGCTCATCAACTGGTGGCTTTACTCAAGTACTTCTTGAACGTGAGGTTGCAGAGGTTAGTGCTGTAGATGTAGGACGTGACCAACTACATAAAATTTTAAGAGAGGATGAGCGTGTTTTCTCTTATGAGTCATGTGATATACGGGAGTTTAAGAGTGATAAAGAGTTTGATTTAGTAGTGAGTGATGTTGCGTTTATTTCACTTTTAAATATACTTGATGATGTAGATAGATTGGCTATTAAAGATATAATCTTGCTTTTTAAGCCTCAGTTTGAAGTAGGACGTGAGGCTAAACGTGATAATAATGGTGTTGTTCTTGATAAAAAAGCGATATCAAACGCAATGATTAGGTTTGAGGATGCTTGCAAGCTAAAAGGATGGCGATTAGTTTTAAAATCTCCTTCAAAGCTCAGTGGCAAAGAGGGAAATCTGGAGTATTGTTATTTCTTTAGTAAATAATATTTTGTAAAGGTGTAATAAATGAAAAAAAATACATTTGAAGATACTATAAATTTTATGCGACATAATCAAGATAAACGTAAAAATAGTTTAAGTCAAGATATTGATATTTATGATAATTTTAAAAAAATGTATTTTTTTGATAATGAAAAATTATATGAATTAATCCATGAAACTGATGCATGGAAGCTTTATACAGATTTTGAAGATATTGAATATATTATTATCAGAATGAAAAAGTGTATTGTTGACTTTAAAGAAAAAGCAGGAAGATTTTTAGAAGAGAAGAAATTTCTAGAGAAAAAAAGGACAGAGTATGAAGAAGATTTTATTGAAATATCATATCTCTTTACATCGTATACATATACTATTTTCCAAATAAGAAAAGTTTTAGTAGAAAAATATTCAGTTAGTCATTATAATAATAAAGTAAAGGAAATTTTTTCAGTAGATGTAGTAGGCACTTTAATAAAGGCAATCCGTCATACTAGTGTTCACCGTACTTTATATAAGCCACAATGGCAGATAGAATATAAATTTCCAGGTAAAGAAATTAATATAATGATAGATAAAAAATTTCTTTTAAAAGGTACTAATTTAAATAATAAAAATACTATAAATGAAACATATGGCAAAGAAATAAATATAATTCAATTATTTGAACAATATATGCAAAAAGTTGAACTTTTACATGAATGGCATAAAAAAGAGATATATCAGGTATACCCGGAAATAGTCAAAGAACGTCAAAAATATGCTGATTGGTTAGCTGCTTTAAATACAAGAGTTACAAGAAGTTTGAAAATCAAGTAATTTAAACAATCTATTGACTAACTTATCGTATTGCGATAATATATCTATATGATAAGATCTTTTAAGTGTAATTATACACAACAGCTTTTTAATGGTAAGTATCAGAAGAAGTTTTCTCAGGCTGTTAATAATGTCGGGAAAAGAAAACTAGATATGATTGAGGCTTCTTTTGATGAAAATGATTTAAGAGTTCCCCCATCTAATCGTTTTGAACATCTCAAAGGTAATTTAAAAGGTTTTTGCAGCATTAGAATAAATGAGCAGTTTAGAGTTATATTCCGTTATGAGAACTCAAATGCTTATGATGTTTATATTGATGACTATCACAAATAAAGGAGAACACATGACAGCTATTAGACCAAGTACTCATCCTGGCATAATTTTAAAAGAGGAGTTTACTACTCCTCTGAACTTAACGCAAGCAAGACTCTCAAAAGACTTAAATGTCGGTATAAAAACTTTAAGTGAACTCTATAATGAAAAACGTGGTATAACCTCTTTAATGGCGTTAAAACTTGCAGAGTACTTTGGAACTACTCCTCAGTTTTGGATGAATTTGCAGAATGCTTACGACTTGTATAAAACTTATGAAAAAGAGAAGGGTAACTTAGCAAATATTTCTCATTGTACGGCTTAATTAGTGATTCCATTTAACCACCTAGGGTTTCTTTTTAAAAATTTTGGTTCTCTTATATATCCTAAAGTGGTTTTAGATGAACTCTGTATATTTTTAAAACCTTTGTCTCCACAAGCATCTGTTTTGGATGTTGGAGCAGGTACCGGAGTGATGAGTGAGTTTGCTTATAAATTTAGAGATGAATTAAAATATGTTGCAGTAGACCCTGCAGATGGTATGCTGAAGTTTGCTCCATCGTTTTTAGAAACATACGTAGCAACGGCAGAAGAACTTCCATTTGAAGATAGTAGTTTTGATGCAATAATCCTGGGAGAATCACTACATCATCTGAATAACCCAGAACTTGCCTTTAAAGAAATTATACGTGTTTTGAAAACAGATGGAAAACTTTTTATTTATGATTTTGATGTGAGCAGTTTTCTTGGAAAGAGTATCTGCTTAATAGAAAAATTGTTAGGTGAACCAGCTCACTTTTATGAGCCAACTATCCTAAAAGAGATACTAGAGAATCATGGTTTTTCAGTTGAAATGTGTAAGCATAAGTGGCGTTATACTGTAAATGCTAGTTTAGTTTTGAATATTGTAACGAATAAATAATCCCCCTACGTTGTGTAGTTTTTGTGCTGAAAACTCCACACGTCTATCTGCCCCATGTAATCCTGATGATTCGATAACACCTTGATGCTGGAGTGATACAGAGTATATAAGTCTTTGTACCCCATGATGAATACAAATTGAACTAGGACTTGCAAATGCATCATTAAAATCAATTAACTTTTTTTTGATCGAACCATCAAGTTCTGCACTGTATATCGCATCACTTGAGCTGTCGCTCCAGACGATACGTTTATTTTTATAGTCAACAGCTATCCCACTAGGCTGTTTGCTGTAGGCAATAAGCTTTAAGTTTAAACCTTCCATATCAGAACTGAATATGGATTTACCAAACATATCCGCTATGTATAACTTGTCAAATTTAGAGTCTATACATATCTGCCCTCCAGAAATCAGTCTTTGACCTATAATAGTTCTTCTGTTTTGACCATCAAAATCAGAATACCCAACATAACCCTTTTGTGGACGCTCAGTATTCATCCAATCACTCCAGTAAATTCTTTTTCTTTTATTATCAATTGCTAAGCCTAGAGGATGTGTTAAATTATCTACAATAACTTCTATATTAGCTCCATATACATTAGATTTTAAGATTGCTTTTTCATCAATATCTGACCAGTATATATTACCATACTCATCAGATACAACACCTCCAAGTGACCTTCCAATATCTAAAATTCTTTGTGAATTACTAATATCTGTTTTATTACCACCATAAATAAAGCCTTTATAGCCTATATTGCTCCCTATAGAACTTGTCCAATATATATCGTGTATATATGATGGAACATCCATAATTTGTTTAGTGGATTTACTTACAGGTGTATTATTAAAAGGTATTATTTTTGTATTGTTAATTAACTCTTCTATAGAGTTTATTTTCCCTAAATGCTTATTCTTTTTATAATATTTAATTGCCTTATCTGTGAGTTTATTGGAAGTAAAAATTTCATTTAATGAAATATTAACCAAAGATTTAAATTTTTTATAATCATCTCTATCTATAGCTAGTGACATATGTTTTGATAGCTCATAAACTATCTGATTATATTTTTTATTAAGAGTTCTAAGGCTATGTAGATACTCTGTTCTTTCTTTTTTAGTGAGTTTTCTTTTTTCCATTAAACTGTATCCATTAGAAAGGATAGAATCTACATCTAAACTATAGGCAGAGCTTCTTTCCTCTATACCATCTAAATGAGAATACTGGTTAAAAATAATTTTAGCTTTAAATAGTGGAGTAGCAAGTTTTGAATATATCTTTGGGTACTCCTGAGCATTTAAAAATGAATAGAATATAAGAGAGTATATAAATACTTTAAACATTAAATAACCTTTGGTATTTTTTTATTGCCTATTGTATTTAAATTGTCCTTTATTTTTTCAAATATATAATAAATAAAAAACTGATGTTTTATTAAGCTTTAGATATACTTTCAGATATATTGCACGAAGAGTAATGCATAAGGAAAATTTGTTTGAAAGATATTAAAAATAGCACTGCAATCGCCATTGGTGGTTTTGATGGGATGCATTTAGGACATCAACAACTTTTCTCGCAATTGGGTGAGAATGGAACTGTCGTTGTGATTGAAACTGGCTATGCTAATCTTACCCCAAATACTGAGAGAGAGAATTTTTCTGAGTATCCTATTCTTTATGTTGAACTAGACACTATTCGTCATTTAGATGGGGCAGGGTTTATAGCATTTTTACAAGAGAAGTTTCCAAAACTATCTAAGATAGTAGTTGGGTATGATTTTCATTTTGGAAAAGATAGAAAGTACTCATTTGATGACTTAAACACTCTTTTTAATGGAGAGGTTGTAGTTGTCCAAGAGGTGACTCATCATGGTGATTCAATTCACTCGCACAAGATTCGAGCAAAACTTCAGATAGGTGATATAAAAGGTGCAAACAACTTTTTAGGTCATAACTATACTATTCGTGGTAAAAAAGTTCAAGGGCAGGGAATAGGGGCTAAAGAATTAGTAGCAACTATAAATATAGAATCATCAGGATTTTTAATTCCAAAAGAGGGTGTTTATGCAACGCTTACCCGTATAGATGATGAAGAGCATTACCACCCATCTGTTTCATTTATAGGGCACCGTGTTACTACTGATGGAAGCTTTGCAATAGAGTCCCATATACTTGATGGCAAAGTTATTTGTGAAAGAAACGCAGCTATTAGTTTTGTTACGTTTATTCGAAATAATGAGAAATTTGATTCATTAGATGAGTTAAAAAAAGCGATAAAAAAAGATATAGCAGTTGCTTCACGAGAGCTAAAACTGTTACAACTATAAAAGAGAGATAATGGAAAGAATATACTTAGAAGATAGAGAACCGATACACTTTAAATTTGAGCAAAATCCAGATGATTTTATAGTTGATGAGATTGGAATTAATTTTAAAGGCAATGGTAACTACACTATCCTTCATATAAAAAAAGTAGAGATGACTACTTGGGATATGATAGCTGCCTTTGCAAGCTATTTGAATATAAACGCAGAGAAGATGGGTTATGCAGGTTTAAAAGATAAGCATGCAACTACAACTCAGTACATATCTATAGAGTCTAAGTTTGAAAAAGAGCTCAAAAAGTTTAGAAATCCTCAGATTAAAATATTGAGTAGCACTAGACATACTCACTCTATACGCATGGGTGACTTGATAGGAAACCGTTTTAGTATAAACCTCTTTGGAGTTTCTCAGATAGAGGCAGGTCAGATAGAAAAACTGGCAAGAAAATCTGAAAAACTTGGACTTCCGAACTACTTTGGTTATCAGCGTTTTGGTCGTGATGGAGACTCAGTAAAACAGGCAAAAGAGATGATAGCGGGTGATATTCATATAGAAGATGCAAAACTAAAAAAGTTTCTCATCTCTATCTATCAGAGTGTCTTTTTTAATGAGTGGCTTATTGAGAGAGTGATGATGAGTCGTGAGCAAAACGGTGGAAAGTTTATGCTCTTAGAGGGTGACCTTTACATTACAAACGATGGAAAGCTTTTTACTCCAAAACTTGCTCCCCAAAAAGATTTTGAAGCTAAAAAAGTAGTTCCGACTGGGCTTCTTTGTGGACGTGGAGTTTATCGTTCACGTGGGAAAGCAGGAGAGATAGAAGCAAAGTATGATGATGACTTTTTATATGAAAAAGGTCTTCGACGTGAGGCTATAATCTTTCCAAAAAATTTAGAGTTTAACTATACAAAAGGCTTTGATATTATGAAGGTCTCTTTTAGCCTTCCAAAAGGCTCATATGCTACGGTATTTTTAGAAAATATTGCGAGTAAAAACTTTAAAGCTAAGAAAGTTAAGAAGGACAGTAATCCTAAGAGGTAAACCTTCTTGGCTGATTGTAATTAAAAGGATATATCTTGGAAAAAATTAAAATTGTACTGCAGGTTCTCTTTTCTGGAGCAATTATATATTTTGCAACATCAGTTATTTTACTAACAGTAGAGTTAAGTAAAATCAGAGAAGAAGTTCCTAAAGTTATATCCTCAATAGAAAAAATGCAGAGTGATGTAAAAATAGACTCTATTTTAAAAACAGCTAATCTAGGTATTAAAGAGATTCCTGGTATTTTAAAAGAGATGCAAAAGCTACGAGAATTAACACCATTGATACTAAAGCAAGTGGATAATACTAATAAAAATATACCAGCAATATTAGAAGAGGTAAAGAAAACAAGAGAGACCATACCATCAGTACTTAAAGAAGTGAAACAAACAAGAAAAAGTATAACCCCTATTTTACAAGAGTCTAAAAATATAAGAGCAAGTATACCTCCTATATTAGATGAATCAAAAGCGATACGTAAAGATGTCCCAATTCGTTTAGAAAAAATAGAAAAAATTACAAAAAATATTGATCAGATTTCAAAAGATGCTGCAAGTGGAGCTGTCTCAGGTACAGTGCGTGGAATTATTGGTCTTCCAAAAGATTTAGTTGATAAAACTGCTGATACATTGATGGGAAAAGAATCAGAGTAAAATAATTCTTACCACTCCTCTTCCTCTTCATTTATCTCTGAATCGTCATAAGGGTCCATATGTATGAGTATGTGGATCTTTTTATCTTCAAATAAATCCTTGATTTTTGCTTCTATTCTATCTGCTATCAGATGAGCATCATAAAGAGATATACTAACATTAAATACAGCATGAACTGATATAAAAATATGAGAACCAGATTCTCTAGTCTGTAGATAATGATAGGTTGTAATAACTGGCTCACTCTCTATAATAGTCTTTATTTGCTCAATATCTTCTTCTGGAAGAGCAGCATCAAGAAGCATTAAAACACCCTCTTTAATGATTGGAATAGCAGAATAAATCATATATATTGCAATACCAATACCAAGAACAGGGTCAATCAATTCTTCTGCCGTGTAAGATATAAGAACTAATGCCATTAAAACTGCACCATTTGAGAAGAGGTCAGTCTTATAGTGAAGAGCATCAGCCTTAATAACCATATTTTTTGTTTTTTTAGCTACGCTATTTAAAAATGTAACAAGAAAAGCAGTGATAATAAACGAGACAATCATGACCACAATACTTTCTGTCATGTGTGCCATATCTCTAGGGTGTGCAATTTTAACAAGTGCTTCATATAAAATAAACACAGCAGACAGGGAGATAACAGTTCCTTCAATAACTGCGGCTAGAGGTTCTATTTTAGAACGGCCATAGTGGAATTGTTCATCTGGGTCTTTTTCTGCGTTATGAAGTGCAAAGTAGTTAAAAAGAGATACGGTTAAGTCTAAAAAACTGTCAATTGCAGAGGCTAAAACAGCAATCGAACCACTGAGTATCCCAACTGTCATTTTCATTACAACGAGCACTGCTGCAACACTTGTTGAAACAACGGTGGCTTTTTTCTCTAATCTCAATGTTGTATCCTCTAATATTTTGATACAATTATATTAAAATTTAGCTAGATAAAGAATAAAATGAACTTAGAAAATTTACGTATTGAACGACAAAAATGGATGACTTGGAAAAATATACTTCCTCTTCGTAATGCTTTAGAAGAGTTAGAAGATATGGAGTGTGATGTAGAACTTGGCGATACAGTAAAAATAAGCGGTAATTTTGATGAGAAAAAAATCTTTGATGCTGCAAAACTTATGATGCCATGGAGAAAAGGTCCTTTTGAAATAGGGAGTACTTACATAGATACTGAATGGCGAAGTAATATAAAATATAACCTTCTTCGCCCTCATTTTAGTTTAAAAGATAAGAGAGTGGCCGATATAGGTTGTAACAATGGTTACTATCTGTTTCGTATGCAAGAGGATGCACCAAAATCTTTAGTAGGTTTTGATCCATCCCCTCTGTATAAAACGCAGTTTGATTTTATAAACCATTTTGTTAAAAGTGAGATAGTTTATGAACTTTTAGGAGTTGAGCATTTAGAGTTTTATGAAGAGAAGTTTGATACTATCTTTTGTCTTGGTGTTTTATACCATAGAAGTGATCCTGTAGCGATGTTAAAGTCTCTTTTTAAGGGTCTTGACAAACAGGGTGAAGTAATACTCGATACCTTTTATATTGAAGGTGAAGGTGAGATGTGTCTGTGTCCAGAATCTTCATATTCTAAGATACCAAACATATATTTCGTACCAACGATAAGTGCTTTAAAAAACTGGTGTTTAAGAGCTGGTTTTAGTGAATTTGAGGTTTTAGAGACTTCAGTAACTGCGGCGGATGAACAGAGAAAAACTCCTTGGATAGAGGGTCAATCATTAGAAGACTTTCTTGACGCTGAGGATAGCTCAAAAACAGTAGAGGGTTATCCGGCGCCTGCAAGGGTTTACGTGAGATTAATTAAGGATAAATAAGGAACTTAAAATGGCAACAATTGATTTGCATGATGACGAGTTAGAATTAGATGATTATCGAGATGAATCAGAGCAGGTACTTGTAAAAACTCACGAGTTGATAAACAACGAATTAAATGGTGAGATTATAGTACTAGAGCAGGGTTATGTTGAAACTAGACTTACAACTACACCTGAGATGGTAGCTGATGATATTGGTCTTATTCATGGGGGTTTTATCTTTAGTGCCGCTGATTATGCGGCAATGATTGCTGTAAATAAAAAAAATGTTGTCTTAGTTGGAAGTGAGTGTCAGTTTCTTTCACCAGTTAAGTTTCATGATGAAGTAAATTTTGTAGCAAAAGTTCGTCACAAAGATGGTAAAAAACGCAATGTTCATGTAGAAGCTCATGTTTTAAATATTAAAGTTTTTGAGGGTGAGTTTAAGACTGTTATTACAGATAAACATGTTTTAAAATTAAAACTTCTTAATGATGAAGATAAGAGTGGAACAGATGAGGGTAATTTAGAGTAAACTTTATGACACAAAAAAAGTGTCATAAAGTTATTTTTAAAGTTTTAGCTAGTTTTTCTCCATATATTTTATCAGCTTTTAAAAAGTGTTCTAATTGCAATTTTAAAATTTCTTGAGGTACTCCTACCATAGAAGATGCAAGGTTTTGAATTAAATCATCCTGCTCTTTAGTATTCATCACATTATAGAGAGCACCAGCTTGTGCAAAATCATTATTATCATCAGTTTCGTACTCATATCTTGCAGCATCACCATCTATTTTTAGAGGTGGTTCGTCAAGAATATCTGTTTGTGTAGGAACTTTGAAATGACTTGGTTCATAGTTAGGAGTATCTTTACCATTCTCATCAAATCTCATTGCACCATTTCTATATCCATTGTTTACTTCTACAATAGGTTTGTTAATAGGAAGAGAGTTATAGTTAACACCTAAGCGATATCTTTGTGTATCAGGATACGAAAACAGTCTTCCTTGAAGCATTTTATCTGGTGAAAAACCGATACCAGAGACTTTATTTGTAGGAGAAAAGGCAGCCTGTTCAACTTCACTAAAGTAGTTTATAGGATTTTTATTCAGTTCTAATACTCCTACTTCTATAAGTGGATAATCCCCATGAGGCCATACTTTTGTAACGTCAAATGGATTGATGCGATATGTTGTTGCCTCTACTTCTGGCATAATCTGTATATCTACCCGCCATTTTGGAAAATTACCCTCTGCTATATTATTAAAAAGGTCCTCTGTAGCATAATCTGGATTTTCACCTGCAAGTCTTGTAGCTTCAGTTGCACTTAGGGCTCTATTTCCTTGGAGTGTTTTGAGATGAAACTTGACCCAAAATCTTTCATTATTTGCATTGATAAAACTATAGGTGTGACTTCCATATCCATTCATATGTCGAAAACCATCAGGTGTCCCTCTGTTTGAGAAGAGTGTAGTTAACTGGTGTAGACTCTCAGGTGATTTTGACCAAAAATCCCACATCATTGTATTTGATTTTAAATTTGAATTAGGAAGTCGTTTTTGTGTATGTATAAAGTCTGGAAATTTTAGTGGATCACGGATGAAAAAGACGGGAGTGTTATTTCCAACTAAATCCCAATTTCCTTCGTCTGTATAAAATTTTGTTGCAAATCCCCTAGGGTCCCGTGCTGTGTCAGCAGAACCTCTCTCTCCTCCTACTGTTGAAAAACGAGTAAAAGTTACTGTCTCTTTACCAACTTCTGAAAATATAGAGGCTTTTGTATAAGCTGTTATATCATTAGTAACAGTGAATATTCCATGTGCGCCAGCACCTTTAGCATGAACTATACGCTCTGGAATCTCTTCTCTGTCAAAGTGAGCAAGTTTCTCCATTAAAAGAACATCTTGCATGAGTACAGGTCCTCTTGGACCGGCTGTTACTGAGTTTTGGTTATTCTCAACTTTTCTACCATTTGCCATTGTTAAGTCTATCTTCTTCATAATATACTCCTTAAATACATTAATAGATAACTGTCATACTGTAAGAAATTGTATAGCGAATGGACTTAAAGGATAATAATTTTCTTTTAGTAAAAAATATAATTAACTTTATATAAGTTTTAATGATATTAGTAAAGAAGAATTTTTTACTATTTTGTAGCTGTAAGTAAAAAGACTCCAAAATCTCTATGAGGTTTATTTATCGTATTTATATTTTCAAATTTCACATCTTTAAAGCCACAATTTTCTACAATCTTACAAAGCTCTTTTCTCTCAAATCCAAAGTGAAAAACACCTGCGTTGTCTGAGTGGAATGTTCCATCTTCTGTTTCTAAATCTGCAATGGCAATGAATCCATCTTTGTTGATATTTTTATAAATTACATCAAAGAAAGCTTTTAAATTTTCTACATGATGAAGTGTCATAGAACTTACTAAGCCATCAAAAGTTTGACTCAGAGGTTCTTTTACAATATCTTGATTGATTGGTTCTATCCTTAGCTCTGAGGTGTTTTTCTCTTGAAGCTTTGCAAGCATTTGAGTTGAAGTGTCAACACCGAAAACTTTTTTTACAACCTTTGCTATTTCAAAACCCAAAAGCCCTGTACCAACTCCAAAATCCATGATATCCATGCTGTTTTTGAGAGTTATCTTTGCGTTTATAGCATCAGCAATAGTTTTAGCGCCATTAACTCTTATATCTCCACTGTCCCAGCCCTCGGCTCTTTTATCAAAATGACTCATAGTGAGTTTATCCAGTAGTCAGAGTGTTGCTGTTCTTGCTTGATAGTTGTTGTTCCACCGTGACCAGGGTAGAGTGTTTTGTCGAAATCTAAAAGCTTAAACTTCTCTAGAGATTTTTTCATGTCTGCCGGGCTTGAGTAAGGAAAATCAGTTCTCCCAATACTTCTCTCAAAGATAAAGTCACCGCTAAACATAGCATCTTCTATCTCTATCATAGAACAACCCGGACAGTGTCCCGGAAAATGACGAAACTTTACTTTAACACCATCAAAATCTAACTCTTCATCTGGCTGAACTATAACATCTGGAGTAGATGGTGGTAAGTCTGGCATCCACTCGCTTGCAGTTAAAAGTGGAACATCACCCTTTGGAGTGTAGAGTTTAACTCCAAGCTTTTTTTGAAGTTCTGAGTTTGACCAAACATGATCAAAGTGACCATGAGTATTTAAAATTGCAACAGGGTTGGTAACATTTTGTAAAACCCATTCAGTTGCGTTTACACCTGGGTCAATAATAAAGTCTTTACCATCTACAGTAGCGATATAACAGTTTGTTTGATAAACACCCATAGGTTGAACTTTTATCTGCATACTAAAGTCCTTTAGCTCTTTTTTAGTGTGATTATAGCATTATTAGGTCATGAATTATTATAAAGAATTAGAGTTAATACTTGAGGCTAAAAATCCAAAAGATAAACTAAATATGTTTAGTCGATTTTACAAGGCTTATCTAGCAGATGAAGTAAATTTTGAGAGAAGTTATGAGCCTAAAGAGTTTAGTGAACCATCATATAGGAGTGTATGTAAAATTGTTCCTCCACAAGATGTACCTAAACGCAGTAACCTTACAACTGCAGATGGACAGATAAACCTTCTTCACGCGATAGCTCATATAGAGTACTCTGCGATAGATTTAGCACTTGATGCAGCTTACAGATTTGTAGACTTACCAAAACGGTACTACAGTGATTGGCTTGAAGTTGCAGATGATGAGATAAGACACTTTTTAATGCTAGAAGAGTTGTTACATGAGCTTGGCTCAGAGTATGGAGATATCGAAGTTCACGATGCTCTATTTGAAGCGAGTCAAAGAACGCAGACTCTCACAGAGCGAATGGCTGTCGTTCCAAGATACTTAGAAGCAAATGGACTTGATGCAACACCTATGATACTTACAAAACTACAAAAACTTCCAAAAAGTGAGATGATTGAAAAAATTATAAAAACTCTTAATATTATTTTAGAAGAAGAGATAGATCATGTAAAAAAAGGGGATGTTTGGTTTAACTACTCTTGTGAGAAAGATGGTGTCTCACATGAGATATATTTTGAGATAATAGAGAAGTATTATCCCCAAGGGTTTTTACGTCCAAAAAATTTAAATACAGATGCAAGAAAAGAGGCGGGCTTTTCCTGTAAAGAGTTAAACTTTATGGCTAAAAGTGATGTTTGTTAAATAAAATATTTTCTACAGAAGTTCACTAATAGTATGTATCGCACTACCTGTTCTGTCTTCTCCAGCACCACAATGGATGAGAACAGGTTTATCTAACTTTTTGTATTCTTTAATAATTTTTTCGATATTACTCTTGTCTATTGGTGGGGATAAAAAATCATCTACTGGAATATGTATAATCTTAAAGCCTTGCGTTTTATAATACATCAATAGTCCTCCATTTATATTTCTATAATATTCAGATAATTCTTTATCTGAGAGTAAGCATATTACTGATTTTATACCAGAATCTTTCCATTTGTTTAGAGTATCTTTAAGTACTTGTGCTGTTACTGTTTTATTAGGATAACCAGGTCTTGATGATTGGGCTAAAATATCTTTAGTGGCCCAAAAAGACTTCTCTTTTATTTTGTGAAATTCTTCAGTTTCTGTTTTCTTGTCTTTTAAAATATCACTTATTGATTTTGAGGCTGCGTAATCATCAAACTCTAAGTCTTTTCTTAAAAAACGTCTAGCAATATAGTAAGCATCAACTAAGTCATTTAATAATATTTCGTTATTAGCGTACCTATATGACATTTGATAAGCTTTTAATATTGCATTTCTAGTTTCATACTCCATAAATAATCCAGCTTCACCATATAGCTCATCTAGTATCTTGTCTGCGATTTCTACTAATTCTTTTTTATGCTTTTCTAATTCAATGTAATGTTCTCTTGGATATTCTATATCTCTCACTTCTCCAAGTAGTTTGAAAACTCTTGAATATAAAGTATATCTTTTCTTTAGTTTTTCAAAGAACAACTCTTTTTCAATAGATATCTTTTGCCCATGCTCCCAGCTTTTTTGAGTATCTCTTAGCTTGTAATAACTAATTAGTGATCCCACTAAGGAAACTGATACGGCTCCAATAGCTGTTATTATTTCAATTTTCATTAATTTGCCTTAAGTAATATAAAATAGATTATTTAATAACCGTTCCAACACCTTGATTCGTTAGTATTTCTAACAAGAGAGAGTGTTCAACTCTTCCATCGATAATATGTGCTTTTTCAACTCCACCCTGAATTGCTTCAAGACAAGCATCAACTTTTGGAATCATTCCACCATGAATAGTTCCATCAGCTTTATAGGCTTTGATATCATCTTCGGTGAGTGTGTCAAGAAGATTTTTATCTTTATCTAAAACACCGATGATATCAGTCATAAATATGATTTTTTTTGCTTTAATCGCAGTGGCTACTTTAGAAGCACATAGGTCTGCGTTTACATTAAAACCTGGATGATTTACTTCATTTCCTGAAGCTATTGGAGCGATTACAGGGATGAATTTATCTTCGATGAGCTTGTTGATTACTTTTGCATCAACATTTGTAATCTCACCAACTAAACCATACTTTCCATCTGCTTTTGGCTTAGCTGTAATGAAGTTTGCATCTTTTCCAGTAATACCAAGTGCTTTTGCACCATGAACGTTTAGAAGTGTTGTAATTTCATTGTTTATATTACCGCTAAGAACCATCTCAACTACTTCCATAACCTGCTCATTAGTTACTCTCATACCATCAATAAACTCACTCTTAATCTCGAGCTTATCAAGCATTGCGTTTATCTTGTTTCCACCACCATGAACGATTACAGGTTTTATTCCAACAAGGTAAAGTAAAATAATATCTTGAGCAAATTTATCTTTTAGTTGGGGATTTATTTGAGCTGAACCACCGTATTTAATAACAAAAGTTTCGTTTGCGTATTTCTTAATGTATGGAAGAGCTTCTAGGAGAGTCTGTGCTGTTTCTATTTTTTTAATCAATGTAATCCTTTGCGCTACTATTCTTGAGTAGAATTATAGCGCAAAGTGTGTGAAAGAGAGTTGGAATCTAACGTTTACCTAAGTAAATCCCAATAGCTTGAAGTTTTTTACCCTTGATGTCACCACAAAGTTTATTTTTAACAATGTAAGCTTTTGCCTCTGCTGTTGAGCTGAATTTAATATCTGTTTTTTTACACATTTTGTTATACATTTTTTCACCCATACCAGCAGCTTTAGCCTGCTTTTTGCTTATCATCATTGCATCTTTTGGAAAGTCTTTCTTAGCTTCTGCGTATGCAGCGTTAAAGTCCATAACTACTCCACCAAACTCTTTAGCAAATTTACTTGCAGCAGCTAGATCAGCAAAAGCATATTTACTAATCATACTCATAGTTCCTTTTTTCTTAGAACCTACAACATAAAAAGCTTTGCTTGCATCTATAAACTTTAAAGATGTTACGTCTACAACTTTTATATCTTTTAAGTCAGATTTATTCATCTCTATATCTTCTACAACACAATGAATCGAACAGTACTGTTTAGCTTCATGGTTATGGGTTGCACTGTGATTTGTTTTATAAAACATAGGAAGCGTCATTCCGCAGATTGGACAGAACTTTTTACTCTTGCTTGTTTGAACTAAAGTCGCTTCACTTGGGCTTACTGTTTGAAACATCTTCATGATTTTGTCTGCGTTTACAACGATAAGTGAACTCGTAAGAACAAGACCTATAATCGCTACTTTCATTAATCTGTTTAATTCCATTTTATTTCCTTAAAATATTTATATGATGTAAGTATAGTTTTAAAGTGTTACAGATTTGTTAATTAAGGAATAAATATTGAGTTACAGCTTCTACTTACTCTCCGTAATGAGTCCACATTCTTGATATTCTTACAAGTTTCTCATTTTCTATAAACTCATAAACTATTCGATGTTTAATATTTATTCTACGTGAAAATGAACCACTTAAATTTCCAACTAGCTTTTCGTAAGGAGGTGGTTTTTGAAATGGATTATTTTTAATAAGTTCAATTAACTCTTTTGCTTTTTTATTTAAAGAAGCAGCTGAAAGTTTCTTTGCATCTTTTAAAGCTTGTTTAGAGTAGATAACTTTGTAGGCTACCATTCAATATCTTCACTAAATTCGCTGTCTGGAGCCTCCATAGCATCTTTTATTGAAGAAGCCATACCTGGTATAGAATTTAAAAACAGAGTCTCTTCAATCGCATTCCAATCTTCTTCACAGAGCATTACAACATTATTTCTTTTTCCGGTAATCATAATAGGTTGATGTGTTTGGGCTGTTTCATCCATTATTTTATAAATATTTGTTCTAGCCTGACTTACTGTCATTACTTTTGTCATAATTTAATCCTTTTTATAATAGTACCAAATATCGTACGTTTAGTCAAGTTTGAATAGATTAGAGATAATAAGGGAGGAGTGCGATTTGTTATATCTTTGAAAGAGTTCTTGATATAGGCATTCCCAATGAGGACATTGGAAACGAGAAATGTCGGCTATGGTGACATATTCTTTTTTCTATATTTTGTTAGATGTTTTATGCAACATCATGCACCATATATTTACCTTTATGGGTTTGAGCTATAACATTTTGTTTTATTTTTGTAGATGAAGTTTGAGGGTTATAACTGACTTGAACTATCTTTGCGCCCTTTGATTTCAGATATTTCTCTACTGCAATATTATGCGGTTTATCTCCCCAATCCTCTCCAATTACAAAAATATCAGCATCTACTGCTTTACATTGAGTAACATACTCAAGTTTATCATATGACACAACATCATCTACACATGCTAAAGATTTCAACATTCTCATTCTCTCTGCTAATGGAATTACAGGCACATTTCTTTTGTACGAAGCAACTACTTCATCAGAAGCAACCCCAACTACAAATTTATCACCCAATGTTTTACAGTATTCTAAGAGGTCTAAATGACCAATATGTAACAAGTCAAAAGTACCAACGGTATATACAGTCATGATTTACTTCCTTAAGCAAAATTTATTTTATTCATAATACTCTTTTATACTGAATTTTATGCTATACTGAAAAAAGAATTACAAAATACTTAAAAAGTAGGAATTTTAATGTCAGAAGAGAGTACAGTTTACAAAAAGTTACAACAACCAACAATTTTATCTTATGTTAAAGACATTCCAAATCTTTTATCACTTTCAGGGTTAGCATGTACAATACTTGCTATCTATTATTCAATCGAGGGTGTTTACGCTCTTGCTATGATTGGAATGGTGTGGGCAGTTGCTTTTGACTGGGCGGATGGGCTAGTCGCTAGAAGACTCAAAGGAAGAACCCCAGCTGATGCAAAGTTTGGAGGACAACTTGATGTACTCATAGATATTGTCAGTTATGGTGTCACTCCTGCTATTTTACTTTTAAGCTATGGTAATTTTGAGCCACTTTTTTTAATTGGAGCATTTATTATGGTTTCTACGGCTGCGATACGTTTAAGCTATTTTAGTACATATGGTTTAGCTGGGGGAACGAAATACACAGGACTAGCATTAGATAATAATAGTTTAATTTTAGTTTCTATATTTTTACTAGAGGGTTTTCTAAGTAGTGGAACTTTTACAGCTATTTTATATATAAGTGGTGTATCACTTGCCATACTCAATGTCTCAGAGATTAAGACACCAAAACTTTCAGGAAACCCTAGAAATGTTTGGCTTTTAGCTATGTATACTTTAGGAATAACTACTATTTATAGTTGGAAACTTTTAAGTTAAAAAAGCTTTAGAGCTTAATACCTTGATGCAAAGTAAGTATCAATTTGTATAGGTTTGTTTTAATGTTACCTATTTAAATTATAAACTAAACTTAAATTCTTATTTGTTACAAAACTTAGATATAATTACTATTGTTAATAATTTCTAAAGGTTCTATAAATTTATGAGTAAGTATTCACAGATAACAGAGTATCTACAGCACTTCTTAAATGATGAAGTTAAAAAGACTGGTATCAAAAAAGTTGTTGTTGGTTTAAGTGGTGGATTAGATTCTGCTGTTGTTGCTGTTCTGGCACAAAAAGCTTTCAAAGATGATCTCTTATGTGTGAAAATGCCTTCTCAATACTCTTCGCAGAGTTCTCTTGATGATGCGGATGAGTTGTGCCGTGATTTTGATTTAAAATCTGAAACAGCGTCTATAGAACCAATGCTTAGAGCGTATGAAGAACTGAACCCTAACTTGGATAATCTTAGAAAGGGTAACTTCTCGTCTCGTATGAGAATGTCAACTCTTTTTGATATATCTGCAAGAGAAAATGCCTTAGTTTTAGGCACAAGTAACAAAAGTGAACTTATGCTTGGTTACGGAACACTCTATGGTGATCTTTCAAGTGCACTGAATCCTATAGGTGACCTCTATAAAAGCGAAGTTTTTGAACTTGGAGAGTATTTAGGCGTTAGCAAAAGTATCATCAAAAAGCCACCTTCGGCAGATTTGTGGGATGGACAGAGTGATGAAGATGATTTGGGTTATACATACGCCCAACTAGATGAAGCTATGAAGCTTTATGTAGAGGAGCGTTTATCACGAGAAGAGATTCTCCAAAGTGGCATAGATGCTAAGATGTTTGATATGATACTGCAGAGAATTTTTCGTAATCATTTTAAAAGAAAAATGCCTGTTATCGCTAAACTTACATCAAGAACTCTAAACCATGATTTTAACTATCCAAGAGATATTACCTTGTGATAACTGAAATCGTACTGTTACGATGAGCATCCTGCCGAAGGAAACTCAGTGTTAGCGAAGGTGGCGGAATTACTTCTGGTACCGTGATAAATAGATGAAGGTTTTCCTTCATTTTATAAAATAAAATTAAGGAAGTGTAATATGAAAATTCCATTTAGTAAATATGAGAGTTCAAGAGATGCACACTCAAATGTGAGTGATGTTTTAGATGGTGAAGATGTAAATCAGGTAGAGAAGCTAGAGAGTGAGTTTGCTTCTTACATAGGAGCTGAGTTTGCTCTTGCAACTTCACATGGAACATCTGCACTGCATCTAGCAATGCTTGCACTTGACCTGAAGCGTGGTGATAAAGTTGTATGTTCAGTAAATGCTCATCCAAATGTACCTGAAGTTGTTCGTCATTTTGATGCAGAGCCTATTTTCATAGATATTGATGAAAATAGCTACAACATCAATCTTGATAAGTTAGAGAATTATCTAGAAGACAATAAGTCAAAAAAATTAAAAGCAGTAATCATAACTCATGTAGGTGGTGCTACTGTTGATTTAAGTAGAGTTTACTCTATGGCTAGTATCTATGATGTTAAGATTGTAGAAGATGCTAGTGATGCTTTAGGTGCTTCATATAATGGCGAAAAAATCGGTTCAACGGGTGCTGATATTACATGTTTTAACTTCTCTTCTCATTTGAAAAAAAACATCTGTAACGGCGGTATGCTTGTTACAAATGATGATGAAATCATGGAGAGAGCAGCACTACTCTCTAACCATGCAATAGTACGTGATGAAGATGCACTAGAGTATATCTACGATGTTACAGATATCGGTAATGATTACTCTATGAGTGAACTAAACGCAGCGTATATTCGTGCTCAAATAAAAGAACAAGATAAAAACATAGCTAGACAGCAAGCGATTGCTAAGACGTATAGCGATGCACTTGCAAATGTTGAGCATATTACGACTCCAAGCATGGATAACAGTGAAAATCCTTTCTCTTTGTATGTGATAAAGGTAGATAAAAACCGTGACTCATTTGCAGTAGAGCTTAGAGAAGAGGGTATTGGTAGTGGACTTCACTATATTCCTCTTCACCTTTTAACATACTATAAAGCAAAATACTCTCTTCGTGTAAATGATTTTCCAGTTGCTCTTCGTGCTTATCAGCAGATTTTATCTCTTCCAATCTATGCTGCGATGGATGACAAAGCTGTGAAAACTGTAATAGAAAAAATCAAAAAAATAGCTAAAACAAGAGTATAAACAGAGTTGAAAAAATCTCTCGTATTTTGGGTTGAAGAGTACTTCTACAACCCAGGCTCTCTTCAAAAAATAGTCTCACTTCTCCTCCTCCCTCTTAGTTGGTTATACTGTTTTTTAATGTGGCTGCGTTTTAAGAGTAAATCTCCACAAGACTTCGGCGTTCATATAATCAGTGTAGGAAACTTAAGTGTTGGTGGCAGTGGTAAAACACCACTAGTTACTGCACTAGCTCTTAAGTATGAAAATGTAGCTATCGTACTGCGTGGATATGGGAGAGAATCTCAAGGCTTATATGTTGTTAAAGATAAGAAAGATATTCTTTGTGATGTTACTCTAAGTGGTGATGAAGCTATGATTTATGCACGCAAAGTACAAAATGCGATAGTAATAGTAAGTGAAGATAGAAAAAAAGGGATAAACAAAGCCAAAGAGATGGGTGCAAAGATTGTTTTTTTAGATGATGCTTATTCTAAGCATGATATAAAGAAATTAGACCTGCTAATAGAAGTAAAAAGTGATAACAGTAGTTGTCTACCATCAGGCCCCTTTAGAGAGAGACTATGGTCTACAAAAAAGGCAGTTGTGTTAAAAGATGGAGTTGATTTTAAGAGGGTTGTTGTAGTTAAAGATAGATGTGATAAAATGTCGCTTTTAACAGCTATAGCTAGACCACAAAGACTTGATAAGTATCTGCCAGAAGGCATTGTAAGCAAAAACTATTTTGAAGATCATCACTCCTTTACTAAAGATGAGTTAGAAGATGTTTTAAGCAGAGATAGTTCAGATTCACTTTTAGTGACTTATAAAGATTTTGTAAAAGTTGAGTCTTTTGGACTTCCTCTGTCTTTAATGGATTTAGATGTTGAAGTTGATGATAAAGTATATAAAATCATAGGAAATTATATTGCAAAAACAGATTAGTGTTATAAGTTTTTTTTTATTTTTAACGCTTCTTTTTGGCTCTGTATGGGCAAATGATTTTAGAGATACAAGAGAAGTCTCCTTACAAAAGGATGAACAAAAGAAAATTCTTGTAAAATACGATTCAAATGAGAGACTCTTTAAATTTAGATGGACTCTGTACAAAAATGGTGGACTTGTAATTCACCGCTCTTATGATGGAGTGGTTGCACAAAATATACTCTATTTGAGAAATAAAAATCAAAGTTTTAGACTTGAGTTAAAGCCTCGCGGGGCTGATTTTTATGCTGTGCCATATGTGCTAGTTAAATTTAAAGAGTTTAATTTTGAGAAAAAAAAGGCTAAGTTTGAGCTTTTTTTATCTGATGATAAGATGCAGATAGAGCTGCACGACTTGAAAAATGTGAAAGAGAGATAATGCAAAGAGTTGAAGCAGAGATAGCAAGACTGATACAAGAGATTGATTATGATGAGGTAACCCGTCTTTTTAGTATGCTTAGTGGGGGCAAGCGTTTACGCGCGAAGTTGATTTTAAAAATAGCCTCTGAGCATGAGAAAGCACCGCTTTTAGCGGCAATTGTAGAGCTTATTCACGCTGCAAGTCTTCTGCATGATGATGTGATTGATGATGCAATGACGAGACGAGGGGTTGCTTCTGTAAACGCGACTGATGGAAGTAAAACTGCTGTCATGCTAGGAGATATTCTCTACTCAAAAGGGTTTACGGAGTTAGTTGCGTTTGAAAAAGATGTTGCTCAAACTATCTCTGCTTCTGTTACTGCTCTTTCTAAAGGCGAGATGATGGATGTTAAGATGGCAGAAGAGTTCAATCATGATGAAGAAAAATACCTTGATATGCTTTATCTAAAAACTGCTACCTTGATTGAAGCAGCTGCAAAGGCAAGTGCTCTTCTCGTTGGTAAAGATGCACAGAAGCATGCTCTTTATGGTAGAAATCTTGGACTCTCTTTTCAAATTATCGATGATATTTTAGATATTACAGCAGATGAGGCTACTCTTGGTAAACCTGCTATGAATGATTATGTAGAGGGAAAATGTACACTTCCATATATCTATCTTTACAAAGAGTTAAGTGATACCGATAAAATGAGATTAGTTTCTCTACATGCTAAAAAGATTACAAAAGAAGATACCCTCTGGATTAAAGAGATGATGGAAACACACAATAGTGTTGCTAAATCATTTGTACTGGCTCAAAAATTATCAAAAGAAGCTCAGGAAGTTTTAAAAGATGATGTAGAGTTAGTAGGTATTTTAGAATCCATGATAAAAAGAAGTTATTAATGCACTATTTAAATGTAAGTTTTTCACATAAAAATGCCTCTTTAGAGATAAGAGAGAAATTGACCTACCCAAATGACAAGAGTCTTAATGGGTGCTTAACCAAACTAAACAGTTGTGGGTATATAAATGAGACTATATTAATCTCAACATGTAACAGAATGGAGATTTTTTGTAGTTGTACTGATGTTTCAGATGCAAAAAGACATATTTTTGAGATGCTAAGTGATCGTGCGGGTATATCGTTATCTGAGTTAGAAGAGCGTGCTGATATTTATGATGATTCTACTGCTATCCATCATCTTTTTTCAGTTGCTTCTTCACTTGATTCTATGGTTGTAGGTGAAACGCAGATAGCAGGACAACTCAAAGATGCATTTAGATTCTCTTATGATAAAAAGCATTGTGATAAAAAGATAGCACGTGCGATGAGAGCTGCTTTTAAGTGTGCTGCAAAGGTAAGAAATGTCACTGAAATAAGTTCAAAACCTGTATCTATTGCTAGCGTTGCAGTATCAAAACTAAAATCTGTTTTAGATGATGTGAAGGGGAGAAAAACTCTCATAATTGGTGTTGGTGAAATGAGTGAGATAACTGCTAAACATATGCTTGCGCATGGTGCTGATGTTTATATCATGAACCGCACAAAACAAAAAGCTGAAACTTTAGCAGAAGAGTGTGGTGCAAAAGTAATAGAGTATGGACAGCTAGACTCTGCCATAAATGAGTTTGAAATTCTTTTTACTGCAACGTCTTCAAATACACCGATAATTACAAATGATATCATTGAAGCATGTGATTTTCAAAGATACTGGTTTGATTTAGCCGTACCACGTGATATACTCTACACCAAAGATGAAAAAATAAATCTTTTTGTAGTAGATGACTTAAAAGAGATTGTTGATGAGAACAAAGGTCTACGTGAGCAAGAAGCAAGAAAAGCTCATGGAGTTGTTGGTCGTAGTGTAGTTGAGTTCTTTGAGTGGCTTGATGCTCTAAATGTAGAACCAATGATAAAAGACATTTATCTTAAAGCTTATAAAACAGCAGAAGTTGAAGCAGCTAGAGCAATAGATAATGGTTACTTGCCAAAAGAGTATGCTGGTGTTGCTAAAAAGTTAGCAGAACAGACTCTAAAAAGATTTTTACATGACATGACAACAAAGATGCGTGAAGGCTCAAGTGAACCAAAAGCAGATAGTATGTCTGGCATTATGCAAATGATGGCAAGTAGTGACAATGATGAGATTCCAGATAGATTTAAAGGGGTTAAATAATGGTATATGATTTGTTGCCAAATGGCAAAGCTTTAGTGAGAGGAATTTTTAAAAGAATTACTTCTTTTGAAAAGGAGACAGATAATAATGAGAAGAAGTAGAGCATTTATTCCAACAAGTAAAGAGGCACCATCAGATGCTTCATTAGCAAGTCATATTTTTCTCTCACGTGCAGGGTTTATATCTCAAGTAGCAAGTGGTCTTTATAACTATATGCCATTAGCAAAACGTGTAATTAAAAAAATAGAAAATATTATAAATGAAGAGATGAGTAGAGTTGATGCACAAGAGGTTGAACTTAGTTTTGTTACTCCTGCATCACTTTGGGAACAAAGTGGTCGTATAGAGAAGTTTGGAAAAGAGCTACTGCGTTTTAAAGATAGAAAAGAGAATCTTTTTGTTTTAGGACCAACTCATGAAGAGATGATGGTAGATATGGTACGTAACCGTGTTACATCTTATAAACAACTACCATTAAATCTATACCAAATCAAAACTAAATTCCGTGATGAAGCGAGACCACGTTTTGGTCTTATGCGTGGACGTGAGTTTATTATGAAAGATGGCTACTCTTTTCACTCATCAACTGAAGACTTAGATAGAGAATTTGATGCTATGGAAGCAGCATATAAAAGAATATTAACTCGTTTAGGACTTGATTTTAGAGTTGTTGAAGCTGATAGCGGTGCTATTGGGGGAAGTGGTTCTAAAGAACTTATGGTTATTGCAGATAGTGGTGAAGATACAATAGCAATATGCTCTAAGTGTGAGTATGGTGCAAATATTGAAGCTGCAACTCGTTCAGCTCGTATAATGAATCCAGATGTTCCAGATATGAAGTTTGATAAAGTTCATACGCCAGATGTTAAAAGCATTGAAGATTTAGGGGAGTTTTTAAAAGTTGACTCTTTTTACACTATCAAATGTATAGCAAAAAAATTAATCTATGAAGAAGATAGTGAAATTGTTCTATTTTTCATTCGTGGTTGTGATAATCTTCAAGAAGTAAAGGCTGTAAACGCAGCTGGTGCATTAGATATTGAAGACGTAAGTGAAGAGGAGCTAAAAGCACTTGGTTTAGTTCCTGGATTTATTGGACCACTTGAGCAAGATAAAGCAAAACATGTAATAGATAGTGACTTAAAAGATGCAATTCATATGGTATGTGGTGCTAACGAGTTAGATAACCATTATGTAAATGTAGATATGTCAGTTCTTGGTCAAGCATATTATGTTGATATCGCTGAAGTTAATGAGGGTGATGTATGTCCTAAGTGTACTGGTAAATTATCTTTTACAAAGGGTATAGAAGTAGGGCATATTTTTAAATTAGGGACAACATACTCAGAAGCTTTAAAAGCTGAGTATTTAGATGAAAATGGAAAAGCGCAACCTTTTATCATGGGTACTTACGGAATGGGTGTATCTCGTTTAGTTGCATCTGTGATTGAGCAACACCATGATGAGAGTGGTTGTATCTGGACGAAAGAGACAGCTCCTTATATGGTTAATATTATGATTTCAAATATCAAGGATGAAGCTCAAGTTGCTCTTGGTGAAGAACTTTACGCAAAACTACAAGATGCAAATGTTGAAGTGATGCTTGATGATAGAAAAGATAGATTTGGCTTTAAAATGAAAGATGCTGAGCTTATAGGTTTTCCATATACTATAGTTGTTGGAAAAGAGCTTGTAAATGGAAGTGTTCAGATTTTTAAAAGAGCAACTAAAGAGAAAACTACTGTAAACGCAGATGAAATTTATGAAAAAATAATGGAACTACTGTAGATGATATATTTCGTAGTTTATCTTTTTTTAGAGGTTTTAGTATCTGTTAATATCTCATCTGCTATAGGTGGCTTAGCTACTTTTTTTGAGATAATACTAAGTGCTTTTGTTGGGATATCAATACTTATAAATTTTAGAAAAACACTGGTTGAAAACCTCACTGCCGTCTCTTATAACTGTATAGATTTGGAACAGTTTCAAAAATTAAACCTATTTACCTTAATAGGAGCTATTCTATTAATTATTCCAGGTTTTATGACAGATATTTTAGGTATTCTTATGCAGTTTAGTGTTGTAACGAGTATGTTTGTTAACCGTTATAATGTAAAATCAGGTAAATGTAAAGCAAAAACGCAAGACAATTTTAGACAAAATAATATACAAAGGGATTCAGATGTCATTGATGTTGAAATTATTAGCGATAACAGTTCTATCAAGTAGTTTACTTTTTTCATCTGCTACAAATGCAGAGGTTGAAGAGTTTTTAAAAGAACAGTTTAGTGGAAATAAAGGCTTAAGCTCTATAGATGTTAAAGTTATAGAAGTGATGAAGTTAGATAGGTTAAAAGGCTGGGATGCTTTTATAGTTAGCATCGAAGCAAATATAAAACAGCAAAACAAATTGAAAAAAGTTAAGCAACGAATGATTTGGTTTTCAAATGGAGATGCTATTACACGTGATTTAATTGACTTACAAACTGGTGAAAGTTTTATTGATTTAGTAAAACCAGAGTTTAAACCAGAGTATTACAAAAAAGAGAATCTTATATATGGCAATGTAAATGCTAAACATAAAGTAGCAATTTTTTCAGACCCATTATGCCCATTTTGTAGAAGCTTTGTCCCTGCTGCTATAGAAAAAATGAAAAAAAGACCAGGTACATTTGCTATATACTATTATCATTTTCCACTAGAGAGAATTCATCCTGCAGCAGTGCCATTAGTGCAAGCAGCAGTAGCGGCTGAACTCAAAGGTGTAAAAGATGTAGTTTTAAATCTATATAAAGTGGAAGTAGACCCTAGAGAAAAAAATATTCAAAAGATTCTATCTGCGTTTAACAAAGTTATGAAGAGTAATATTAAAGTAGCTGATTTGAATAAAAGAGAAGTTTTAATGCACTTAAACAGTGATATGGATATTGCAGAGAACTTAATGGTTGGTGGAACTCCAACACTTTACTTTGATGGTAAAGTTGATAAAACGAAAAGAAAACATGAGATGGTTAAATAGATAATGACTAAATTAGTAATTGCAACAAGAATTTCTGACTTAGCACTTTGGCAAGCGTATCATATTAAAGATAGGGTAGAATCAACTTTTCCTGAGATAACAGTTGAACTCAATAAAATTGTAAGTAATGGTGATAAAGTTTTAGATAAGCCACTTGCATTAATTGGGGGTAAAGGTCATTTTACTAAAGAGCTTGAAGATGAGATGCTAGCTGGCAATGCTGATTTAGCCGTTCACTCTCTTAAAGATGTGCCTACTTATATACCTGAGGGCTTAGAGTTAGTTGCAGTTACACAGAGACAAGACCAGAGTGATGTATTTTTGTCACACAGTTATGCAAGCCTTGAAGAGTTACCTCAGGGTGCAGTAGTTGGAACAACAAGTTTAAGACGCAGAATGCAGCTTTTGCAACAACGTCCAGATTTAAAAGTCAAAGATTTACGTGGTAATGTAAATACAAGACTTCGAAAACTCAAAGAGGGTCAATATGATGCAATTATCCTTGCATGGATAGGGCTTTCTAGATTGGACTTACTAAAAGATATTCCCTTTACAGATAAACTCTCACTAGATATGATGATACCTCCAATGGGTCAAGCTGCTCTTGGAATCGAGATAGTTTGCGGTAATGACAAGATACGTGAGATAGCTGAGAGTTTAAAAGATCTAGATACATTTATATGTACACAGATTGAGCGTGACTTTATCTCTAAAATTGGAGCAGGGTGTTCCGCTCCTGTCGCTTGCAATGCTGTGAAAAATGGCGATGAGATAACTTTTAGAGTTATGTTAGGTTTTCCAGACGGTACAAATATAATGCAAGAAAAAGTAGTTGTAAATGTTAATAAGTCTCAAAATTTAGGTTCTGAAGTAGCAGAGAAAATGATAAAAAATGGTGCTTTAGATTTACTGAAAAATGCAGAAAAAATTGCATTTAAAGATGAGATGCCACAAAGATTATAAAAATTCAATCAAAGTAAAATAATGAAACAGACTATAGACCTTCTAAGAAAAAATGGTGAGCTAAAAGTAATTGAAGAAGAGTTAGACATCTATCTTGAAATTCCTCATTTAGCTTACGCTGAAGTGAAAAAAGATGACGGTGGTAAAGCACTTTTATTTAAAAATGTTGTAGATAAAAAAAGTGGTACAAAATTTGATGAACCGGTTATTATGAACCTTTTTGGTTCATATAAGCGTACAGAGCTTCTTTTTGGAAGAACTATAGAGTCTGTTGCAGATGAGATTACAAATTTACTGCATATGAAGCCACCTGAAGGTTTAATGGCTAAAGTTTCTATGGCTAAAGAGCTTTTTTTACTTAAAAATATTTTTCCTAAACGTCTCAAGGGTGAAGGTGAATGTCAAAAGATAAAATACCTTAATGAAGATATTGATCTTTATAAACTTCCTGTTTTAACTACTTGGGAGCAAGATGGTGGACCATTTATAACTATGGGACAGGTTTATACTCAATCTCTAGATGGCGAGATGGTAAATCTTGGAATGTATAGACTTCAGGTTTATGATAAAAATCATCTTGGAATGCACTGGCAGATACATAAAGATAGCTCTCACTTTTTTGATCAGTATCAAAAAGTCGGTAAAAAAATGCCTGTTTCAATCGCAATAGGCGGAGATCCACTTTATACTTGGTGTGCAACTGCTCCTCTTCCTTATGGAGTTAATGAACTTCTTATGTATGGTCTTATCACTAAAAAACCAGCGCAACTTGTAAAGTCTTTAACAACGCCCCTTTATATTCCTAAAGATGTTGATTATGTAATAGAAGGTTGGGTAGATACAAATGCACTAAAGATAGAAGGTCCATTTGGTGATCATACTGGTTACTATACTTTAGAAGAACCATATCCAGTAATGGAAGTAAGTGCCATTACTATGAAAAAAGATAGAACTTTTTTAGCAACAGTCGTTGGTAAGCCACCTTTAGAAGATAAATATATGGGTTGGGCAACAGGAAAAATATTTTTCCCACTATTAAAGACAACAGTTCCAGATTTGCTTGATTATCATATGCCTGAAAACGCAGGTTTTCATAATCTAATCCTTGCTAAGATGCAACCGCTCTACAAAGGACATGCAAAACAGTTTATGCACGCTTTTTGGGGTGCAGGACAGATGAGTTTTGTTAAGCATGCAATCTTTGTTGATGAAAATGCACCCAAACTTGATAACTATCAATCCTTTGCAACATATATCTTAAATAGATTTACGCCTAAGTCTATGTTTATTACAGAGGGAATACTTGATGCACTAGACCACTCTTCTCCAGAGACATTAGTTGGTGGAAAATTAGGTATAGATGCTACTGGTGCGAACAAAGTTGAAGAGCCTAATCTTTTAGGCGATACGGAGTTACTCACTAAAGTTAAAGAACTTATTCCTGATGCGGTGAAGCTTCATCAGTTTATGAGACATACAAAAAATCCTGTAACTGTAATTAGTCTGAACAAGACCAAAACAGCAAAAGAGTACTTTGATGCCTTAGTAACTCTGAGTACAAATATTAGAATTGTAATTTTTGTAGATGAAGCTAAAAATGATGTAACAAACTCATATATGCTAATCTGGAGAGTTACAAATAATATGGACGCACAAAGAGATATTTTTGTTTCTGGGCTTATGGTTGGAATAGACGGAACTAATAAATCATCACTTGATGGATTCACAAGAGAATGGCCTGATGATGTTGAGTGTACACCGTCAATTATAAAAATGCTAAAGAACAAAAAACTGTGGAATTTAAACGATGAATTGGCTGAAAAGTTTCAATTATAATATTTATGTGATAAAAACAATCATTTTTTAATAATATAAGGTAAATATAATAATTTCTAATGTAAGATTATTAAAAATAATGATTTTACAAAGGTGGAAAATGAAAAAGTTTACGTTATTTTTACTCTCTATAATGTTCTTAACTCTAGTTCCTGCAAATGCAGCTATTTACAAAGGTCAAAAAGTTTTTGTAAAACGCTGTCTCTCATGTCATGAAGGTGGTCAGGCTTTTGTTGCTGAGTATAAGATAAGAGTGTGGAAAAAGCTTATGAAGAAAAAGGGTAAGCCACTTGCAAAACTTCACCTTAAAAATAAAAAAGCAAAAAAATCTTGGAAGTATTTTAAAAGTAGAAAATACACTAAAAAATCAAAACATTTAAAACAGTTCGTTATAGAGTACGCTAAAGACAGCGGTAACGTTCCCGCTTGTAATTAAAATAAAATTCTTTTAGATAGAGTTCTTCTCTATCTACCCCCTTTCTCTTTGTAAAATCATCATATTTAGCTAAAATACGAAACTTTTTAAAAATCGGAGATTTTTTATGGATAAGATGTGGTCAGGTCGCTTTTCTGCGAGTGCTTCAAGTTTGTTGGATGAATTTAACGCTTCAATTATGTATGACAGAAAACTTTACCGTGAAGATATTGAAGGCTCTATTGCACATGCTACTATGCTTGCAAAACAGGGAATTTTAACAGCGGATGAACTTACTCAAATCACTGATGGTTTAAACCAAGTTAGAAGTGAGATAGAATCTGGAGAGTTTGAGTGGAAAATCTCAGATGAAGATCTACATATGGGAATAGAGAAGCGTTTAACTGCAATAATCGGTGATGCTGGAAAAAAACTTCATACTGCAAGAAGCAGAAATGACCAAGTTGCAGTTGATTTTCGCCGCTATGTAATTAGAAAAAATTCTGAAATTGTTGAAGCTCTTAAACTATTAATGAATGAAATCATTGTAGTTGCTGACAAACATACTGAGACTCTTATTCCTGGTATGACTCATCTTCAACATGCCCAACCAATCAACTTTGCGTTTCATTTAGGTGCATACCTTTGTATGTTTAAACGTGATATTGAGAGATTTGAGAACTCTGCTGAGCGCAACAACGTATCTCCACTAGGTTGTGCCGCACTCGCTGGAACTCCGCATAATGTAGATAGAGGAATGACTGCTGATATTTTAGGCTTTGACTCTGTGAGTGTAAATTGTTTAGATACAGTAAGTGATAGAGATTTCGCACTGGAGATTTTGTTTAATATATCAACTATGATGATGCATATCTCACGTTTAAGTGAAGAGTTAGTAATGTGGTCATCTTATGAGTTTGGTTTTGTTGAGCTTAGCGATGAGTACTCAACTGGTAGCTCAATCATGCCACAAAAGAAAAATCCAGATGTACCAGAGCTTCTACGTGGTAAAACTGGTCGTGTTTATGGTTCTTTAATGGGTCTTTTAACTGTTATGAAAGGTCTTCCTTTAGCGTATAACAAAGATACTCAAGAAGATAAAGAGGGAGTTTTTGATTCTATTGAGACAGCTGAAATATCATTAGAGATATTAAAAGAAGCTATTAAAACTATGGAAGTTAAAGATTACAATATGGAATCGGCTTGTGCTATTGGGCACTTAAGTGCTACGGATTTAGCTGATTATTTAGTAGAGAAGTGTGATATCCCATTCCGTGAAGCACACTTTATTACAGGCCGTGCAGTTGCAAAAGGTGAAGAGATAAAAGTTGATCTCTCTAAAATGGATTTTAAATATCTCCAAGAGATAGATGAAAGAATAAATGAAGATGTAATGGAATACTTAGGTCTTCGTCACTCTATGAATGCAAGAACTTCTGAGGGTGGAACTGCAACTACTAGAACAGTAGAACAGTTAAAATATTTTAAAAATTATTTAGGAGCATAAAAAATGAAAGTATCTATATCTCATCAAGATGGAATGAAATTTGAGGCTAAAACTGCTAAAAGCAGTTTTATTATTGATTGTCCGGTAATCTCCCCCGTTGAGTATTTTTTAGCTGGACTTATTACTTGTAGTGCAACTGATATTATTTTAATTCCTAAAAATCAAGGCAAAACAGTAACTGATTTAGTTGTTGATGGTGAAGTTAAAAGAGCTGAGTCTCATCCATGTAAGTTTGATACTCTACACCTAACATACAGCTTTAACTCTGATGGTGATGATACGACTGCTGGAAGATGGGTTATGGCCTCTTTAGAGACATACTGTTCAACTATCAATACTATTCGTGATACAACGAAAATAACGTACTCTATCACTCATAACGGTAACTTAATCCGTGAGAATGAAGAGATGATATCTGGCGGTGGCTCTAATATCGATATGGGTGATATCGAAGGTTGTCCTGCTTAGAGAAAGTCTTGTGGATTGGCATCGCTAAAGTGACCCCATTTTAGCTTCGCTCCACCTAGAACGTGGAAGTGTAAGTGTTTTACCTCTTGACCACCATTATCTCCAATATTTGTTATAACTCTATACCCACTCTTATCTATTTTTACTTCTTTAGCAATATCTTGAATAAACTTTGTCATATTAGCCATAAGAGATGGATTTACTTCATTAAAACTATCTACATGAATTTTTGGAATTGCTAAAATATGAACCGGAGCTTTTGGGTTAATATCATGAAATGCAAGAAACTCATCGTTTTCTAAAATGATGTTTGATGGTATCTCTTTATTGATTATTTTACAGAATAGGCACATGAATATATCCTCATTTTTATTTAATTATATCACAAACTAAACTTAATGAAGCTATATGTAAAACAATTTTTACTATAATCTCTTTTAAAATTTGCATATACTTAGGAGCTCTATTTGAAAGAGTGGTACGACAAGATTAACGACGCACAGAGTGTTGAAGCTTTAGAAGAGATCCGTATATCTCTGTTTGGTAAAAAAGGAATTTTAGCGGCAGAGTTTGCTAAAATGAAAACAGCGCCAAATGAAGAAAAAGCACAAATAGCAAAAGATTTAAACAATCATAAAACAACACTAATGAATGAATTCACTGCAAGAAAAATTGCATTGCAAACATTAGAGTTACAAGCAGCGATGAAGGCTGAAGCGATTGATGTTTCTCTCTTTGGCTCATCTAGCGAAGCTGGTGCACTACATCCAGTTATGGAAACTATGGATAAAATTGTAGAGTATTTTAGCTCTATGAACTTTGCAGTGAAAACAGGACAGATGGTAGAAGATGATTTCAATAACTTTGAAGCACTGAATCTTCCTAAATACCACCCAGCTCGTGATATGCAAGACACTTTCTATTTTAAAGATGAAATGCTTTTAAGAACGCATACATCTCCAGTTCAGATTAGAACTATGATGAATACTAAGCCACCAATCCGTATGATAGCTCCAGGTGCTGTATTTCGTCGTGATTATGATTTGACACATACACCTATGTTTCACCAAATTGAAGGTCTTTTAGTTGATGAAGAGGGCAAAGTCTCATTTGCTAATCTAAAGTTTATTTTAGAAGACTTCTTAAAGTATATGTTTGGAGATGTTGAAGTACGATTCCGTCCATCTTTCTTTCCGTTTACAGAACCATCTGCAGAAGTTGATATCTCTTGTGTTTTTTGTGAAGGTAAAGGGTGTCGTGTTTGTTCAAAAACAGGTTGGTTAGAAGTTTTAGGATGTGGAATCGTTGACCCTAATGTATTTGAAGCTGTTAAGTATGAGAACGTGAGTGGTTATGCTTTTGGTTTAGGAGTTGAAAGGTTCGCAATGCTTATTCATCAAATTGGAGATCTTCGTTCACTTTTTGAGGGAGATATTAAGTTGCTGGAGCAGTTTCAATGATAGTTACTAGAAGTTGGTTAAACGAGTGGATAGATTTAGAGAGAATATCTACAGATGATTTATGTAAAACTTTCAACTCAATAGGTTTAGAAGTAGATAGACTTTATAGCTACAGTATTCCTAAAAAGATTATATTTGGTAAAGTTTTAGAGTGCGAAAAACATCCTGATGCTGATAAGCTCAATGTATGTCAGGTTGATATTGGAACGAGTATTCGTCAGATAGTATGTGGTGCGTCAAATGTGAGAGAAGGCCTTCATGTTGCTGTTGCAACTATCGGTGCTACAATGCCTAGCGGACTAGTTATTAAACCAGTAAAACTTCGTGGTGTTGAGTCTGAGGGAATGATATGTTCTGCTACAGAGATAGGAATTGAAGATGCACAAGATGGCATTCTTGAGATTGATGATAGTATTGGTAAATTTCAGTTAGGTGATGAAGTATGCAGTAATCCTATTTTTAATGATGATTTAATTGAGATTGAATTAACTGCAAATAGAGGTGATTGTCTTAGTATTAGAGGTGTCGCACGTGACTTAAGTGCTGCATATGATAGACCTATCAAGGAGTATGCTGTTACAGATAATGATGCTAAACGTGGTATCGGAAGAATTCTTAGTCTCTCTCATGATAAAGATTTAGATGTAAGTCTGCGCTATAAGGCTGTTGAGTTAAAAGACTTGAATTTACCATTTGTTGTAAAGCTCAGACTTGCTCAGATTGAAGATGATAGACCAACTGATATCGAAGCAATTATGTTATATATTACACACTCTACAGGTGTTATTTTAAGAGCATATAATTATGATTTCTTCTGTGGGGAAAATGAAGTAATGGCTAAAGTTACTCTTTGTGAAGATGATAATGGATATGCATGTATAAGAGCTTTAGAAGATAAAGCATCTACTATTGGTATTATTCAAAATGATGAGTCTAAGGTTACTTATAATGAAGGTACTATTTTACTTGAAGCTAGTTATATCCCACCAGATATCATCTCTAAAAAAATGGCAGCCTCAAAGATGGAATCAGGACCGATGTTTTACAAAACATCACGTGGTAGTGAACCTGAATTACATGGTGGCTTATCTTACTGTATAGATTTAATTGAAGCAAACTCTTCTTCGTCAACTTTTAGTGGAAGCATTGAACTTTCAAATTCACATAAAGATAAAATTGTAATCGTTACAAAGCAGGAGATTGATGAAATTATAGGTGCTAGAATTGATAAGATTACAGTATCGAAAATACTTAAAAACTTAGGTTTTGATACATCTAAATCATCTCCTGATAATTTTGTAATAACAGTGCCACAATTTCGTCATGATATTGTTAATAAACAGGATATTATTGAAGAAATAGTGAGAATGGTTGGGATAGATAATATCCCATCTAAACCTTTTATTTTAACTGAAGACAATAGAATTGAAGATGACTATTTAGAATATAAAAAACGCAGAATCTTTAGACATCGTGCAGCTCAGAGTGGATTTTTTGAGTCTATTCATTTTGTATTTGATGAGAAAAAAGTTCTTAACTCTTATGGCTTTGAAACTACTAAAGATGAGTTAGAACTTTTAAACCCTATTGTTCAAACACTAGATACTCTTAGACCAACACTTTTAACAGGTCTTTTAAGAGCGGCTTCTTCAAATGTTAAAAATGGATACTCATCTGTAAAACTCTTTGAAGTTGGTTCAGTCTTCTCTCCAACTAGAGAAGAGACACTTAAGATGTCTATGCTTTTTAGTGGAGATGCTGAGTCTGAATCTCTTTCAAACGCAGGTAAACCGAAAAAAGTTGATTTTGCACACTTTGTACAAAAAGTTTCTGACATTGTTGGAGCTATTGAGCTTAGAGAATATGAAACTTCACACACACTTTCACATATTTATCAATGTGCACAAGTTTTAATAGCTGGCACAGTTGTTGGAGAGCTATTTCGTGTTCATCCAGATGTTGAGAAGGATTATGACTTAGATAATGCATATGTTTGTGAATTGGACTTTGATAAAATCCCATATTCACTTAAAATTGCTAAAAAATCATCTAAATATCAAGCATCTTTTAGAGATTTAAGTATTATAATGCCTCAAGACATGAGCTATTCAAAAGTAAAATCTGCTATTGATTCTTGTGAGATTGATGAGCTTATCCGTTTTTACCCTGTAGACAAATATAGTGATGACTCTTTAGGTGAAAATATGAGTCTTTCACTACGTTTCGTACTTCAATCGCAAGATAAAACTCTTGAAGAAGAAGATATAACTTCATCGATGGATAGAATCCTAGAGTCACTTAAAAATGAGTTAGGGATAGGGCTTCGATGAGTCAAGTAGTTGTAACTCCAGCGAAAGCTTTTTCTCTCAATATTTCAGAGATAGCACCTGATAAGTCAATTTCACACCGTAGTGCAATGTTCGCAATGCTTGCAAAAGGTACAAGTGAGATAACAAACTTTTTGAGAGCTGAAGATACAATGAATTCCTTAGAGATTGTAAAAAATCTTGGTGCAAAAGTTGAAGATGATGGGAAAGTAATTAAAATATCTTCAGATGGTATTCAAGAGAGTTCAGAGGTACTTGATTGTGGTAACTCTGGAACGGGTATGAGACTTTTTTGTGGGCTTTTAAGTTCAGCAAATGGTCATTTTATACTTACTGGAGATAAATATCTTCGTTCACGTCCGATGAAAAGAGTTACAACTCCACTTATAAATATCGGTGCAAAACTTGATGGTAGAAATGATGGTGATTTAGCACCTCTCTCTATTCGTGGGGCATCCCTAAATGCTTTTGATTATGATAGTAAAATTGCTTCTGCACAAGTTAAATCTTGTATGATTCTTGCAGCGCTTAGAGCTGATGGCATTTGTACATACACTGAGCCTGAACTCTCACGTGATCATACTGAGAGAATGTTAAAAGGAATGGGCGCTGGTATTGAAGTTAATGGTTTAAAAACTACTATCACTCCAATGAAAGAGCTTCTTTCTCCTTTAACTATTAGAGTTCCAGCTGACCCATCGAGTGCATTTTTCTTTGCTGTAGCTGCAGCTATTACACCTGATTCTAACATTGTATTAGAAGGTGTTACACTTAATCCTACTCGTATAGAAGCATTTAAAGCACTGGAGAGAATGGGTGCAGATATTACTTACACTATTACTGATAATAAGTACGAACCAATTGGTGACATCAGTGTAAAACATGCTCCGCTTAAAGGTATAGTAGTAGAAGATAATATCTCATGGTTAATAGATGAACTTCCCGTTCTCTCAATTGCTATGGCTTGTGCAGAGGGTGAAAGTGTTATTAAAAATGCAGAGGAGCTTCGTGTAAAAGAGTCTGATAGAATCTCTACAGTTGTAGAAGGTTTACGTTGTTCTAATATTGAAGTCCATGAGTATAAAGATGGCTATAGAGTTGTTGGCGGAGAGTTACAAAAAGCTACTGTTGATAGTGATGGTGATCATAGAATAGCTATGAGTTTTATCATTGCGGGTCTTAGATGTGGAATGAAGGTGACTGATTTAGATTGTATTAATACATCTTTTCCTAACTTTTTTGAACTACTTCAAAGAATTACAAAAATACAAATTTCTTAAACTGTCTCACCGATAGGTGTAGCTTTAGTGAGAGGAATTTACAAAGGGATTACTTCCTTTGTGAAGGAGACATATATAGTGAAGATAGAGTTAGCAGAAAATTATGGCTTTTGTTTTGGTGTTAAGCGTGCTATTAAAATAGCTGAAGAGAATAAAAACTCTTCAACATATGGACCTTTAATACATAATTCTAAAGAGATTGCAAGACTTGATGAAGATTTTAAAGTTGGACTTGTTGAAGATTTTAAAACTTTTAAGGCTGGTGAAAAAGCTATTGTTAGAACACACGGTATAGTTAAAGAAGAGCTTGCTGAGTTACATAAATCTGGTATTGATGTAGTTGATGCGACTTGTCCCTTTGTAACTAAACCTCAAGAGATAGCTCAAGAGATGAGTGAAGCTGGTTATGACGTTGTTATCTTTGGAGATGAAGCTCACCCTGAGATTAAGGGAGTGAAATCATACGCTACACATGGTGCAACTGTCGTAACGGATGTGGCTGATATACAAACGTTAAAACTACATGAAAAAATAGCTCTAATCGCTCAAACTACACGAAAAGTAGAAGATTATATGGAGATAGCAAACTATCTTATACCTCGTCATAAAGAGGTAAGAATCTTTAATACCATATGTAATGCAACCTTTGAAAATCAAGAAGCTGTTAGAAAAATCTCTAAAAAAGCTGATGTGATGATTATCATCGGTGGAAAAAACTCATCTAATACTAAGCAACTATCTAGTATCTCACATGACTACTGTACTAATAGCCATCATATAGAAGATGAAAATGACTTAGACTACTCATGGTTTAAAGATAAAGAGTTTTGTGGTATTAGTGCCGGTGCTTCTACTCCTGATTGGATTATACAAAATGTTATAAATTCAATACAAAAGAGTGTTAATTAAATAGTTCCTAATTCTCAACACATTTAATATCCCTATTATCATTTTTTAGATACAATCACGACAATTTTTATGTAACAGAGGATAGATAATGGCGTTCGATAACGAATCATTTGAAGAAGAAGAAAATTTTGCAGAGATGTTTGCTGCAACAGAAAAGCAGCAAGAATCAAGTCGCATCGTAGAAGGTGAGATTGTTGAGATTCAAGCAGACGAGAATAGAGCATTAGTTGGAGTTGGCGATAAGCTAGAAGGTATTTTAAGTTTAGATGAAATCACAGAAGATGGTGAACTAAAGTTTAATACTGGCGATAAGATAAAAGTAATGGTAACTGGATACTACAATGAGCGTCCTAAGATATCTTACAAAAAAGTTTTAGAGCAAGAAAAGACTATGGCATTTATTGATGCAAATAAAGATGACTTTGAAGAGTTGATTATCGAAGGTATTATCACTAAGAAAAATCGTGGTGGTTACGTAGTTGAAGCTGATACAGTTGCATTCTTTATGCCTCGTTCATTAGCTGCGTTTAAAGACACAGACGAAGTTGTTGGTCGTAAGATCAAAGCTCAGGTTATTAAAATAGATGCTGCAGAGAACTCAATTATTGTTTCTCGTCGTAAACTATTTAATGAAGAGCGTAAGAAGAAAAAAGAGATTATTGATCAACTTATGGCAGAAGATGTTGTTGTTGAAGGTGTCATCAAAAAAATCACTAGCTACGGTATGTTCGTAGATGTTGGTGGTGTTGATGGTTTAGTACACTACAATGAAATCAGCTATAAAGGTCCAGTTAATCCATCAAAACTTTACAAAGAGGGTGATGTTGTAACTGTTAAAGCTATCTCTTACGATAAAGATAAGCGTCATCTTTCACTTTCAATCAAAGCTGTTCTTCCAGATCCATGGGCAGAAGTTGAGACTGAATTAGATGAAGGTGATACTATTACTGTAACTGTTTCAAATATTGAAGCTTATGGTGTATTTGTTGACCTTGGTAATGATATTGAAGGTTTCTTACATATTTCAGAAATCACTTGGAACAAAAACGTTAAAAATCCTAATGATTATTTAACTGTTGGTGAAGAGATTGATGTTGAAGTTATCGAAATTAACTCTAAAACTCATAAATTACGTGTTTCACTTAAGAGACTTTTACCAAAACCATTTGATGAGTTCTTAAAGAACTACAATGAAGGTGATATTGTAACTGGTACTATTACTTCACTTACTGATTTTGGTGCGTTTGTTCGTATCTCTGGTGTTGAAGGTCTTTTACATAACCAAGATATCTCTTGGGATAAAAATACAAAATGTAAAGATGTTTTAAAATCTGGTGAAGAAGTTGAAGTTAAAATTGCTAAAATTAACGCTGAAGATCAAAAAATATCTTTAAATAGAAAAACTCTTTTAGAGTCTCCTATTGATAAATTTGCTACAACTCACAACACAAGCTCTATTGTAAACGGTACTATCCGTGATATCAAAGACTTTGGTGTTTTCGTTTCTTTAGAAGATGGTGTTGATGCACTTATTCGTGATGAAGACTTAACTCCACTTGTAAAAGAAGAGTTAGAAGCTGGTCAAGAGATTGAAGCGGCTGTAGCTGTTATTGATACTAAACGTGACCGTATCCGTTTATCTGTTAAAAAATTAGATTACATTAAAAATCAAGAAATACTTGAAGAGATTAATGATAATGAATCACACTCATTAGGTGATTTAATAAAAGATAAATTTTAATAAGCAGATAAAATGCAAAAGATTTTGAATATATGCAAAAGCTCTTAAAGTGGTTCGCTCCTCTTTTAGCGCTGGGAGTAGCTATTTTCATAATCTTCTTTCTCATCTCTATTAACTCAAGTGTTGAGTTTGGAGATAGTAAACCACTCGCTCTTAAAAGTGAAGTAGTTCAAAAAAAACCAGAAAAAGTTTGGCTCAATTATTTTTCAAAAACTCAAAGACTAGGGTATTCCTATCCAGTAAATGAAGTTTATGTACAAGTCGACTTAAATGAAAAAATAACTAAATCTATTGGCTATAAGTTAACTGCTTCGCTTTTGGATCCTTATCAACTCTTTTGCTTGAAAGAGGAACTAAAACAGCACAAACTTAGACACTATCTTAAAAAAGACAGACACGGTGTAGAGTTACTTATTTATTCACAAAATGTAAATAAATTAAATTCTTTAGTAAAAGTACTAAAAAACTATCAAATTTCGGCAAGTGTAAAGCCGTACAACGAGGAATATTAAATGAATAAATATACAGTAGTAGTTTGTGACCACATTCATGAAGCTGGTCTTGAAATGCTTAAAAATGATGAAAATATAAACTATATTATGGCGGCAGATGAGCCAAAAGATAAACTTGTAAGTGAAATAATTCCCAAAGCAGATGTCGCAATTACAAGAAGTTCAACAGATGTTGATGCTAATTTTATTAAACATGCTACAAATATGAAAGCAATAGTTCGTGCTGGTGTTGGCGTTGATAATGTTGATATTCCAGGATGTTCTAAAGAGGGTATTATCGTTATGAATGTACCAACTGCGAACACTATTGCTGCAGTCGAGCTAACAATGACTCATATGCTCTCATGTATGAGAATGTTTCCATACTCACACGACCACCTGAAAAACCAGAGAATCTGGAAACGTGAGAAGTGGTATGGACATGAGATGAAAGGTAAAAAACTTGGTGTTATCGGTTTTGGTAATATCGGAAGTCGTGTAGCTTCGCGTGCTCAATCTTTTGAGATGGATATAGTTGCATATGACCCTTACATACATCCGTCAAAAGTTACTGATTGCGATATGACTTATACTAAGGACTTTGCAGATATTTTAGCTTGTGATATTATTACTATTCATACACCTAAAAACCAAGAGACTATTGGTATGATTGGTGAAGAAGAATTTTCTCAAATGAAAGATGGTGTAGTTGTAATTAACTGTGCTCGTGGTGGTCTTTATGATGAAGATGCTCTTTATAATAATTTAAAAAACGGTAAGATTCGTTTTGCCGGTATCGATGTATTTAACAAAGAACCTGCAACTGATCATCCATTACTAGATTTAGATAATATTTGTGTTTCTCCTCACTTAGGTGCTAATACTTTTGAGTCTCAGTATAATATTGGTACTCAAGCGGCAGAGAATGCAATAGAAGCAGCTAAAGGCATCGCTTATCCTCACGCTATGAATTTACCTATAGATGAGTCTAAAATACCATCATTTGTTAAACCATTTTTAGAGATGGGACAGAAAATTGGTTTCTTAGAATCACAGATGAATAAGTCTCAAATCATTGCGATTAAAGTTAGTGGTCATGGTGAGATAGCTGAGTATGTAGATTCTCTAGCTACTTTTGTTGCAGTTGGTGCAATGAGTCAAAACAGTGGCGATACTATTAATTATGTAAACGCAGAGTTTGTAGCAAAAGAGAAAGGTATCAAAATAGAGTCTGAAGCACTTGCTGATTCAGCTGTATTTAAAAATCTTATCACTGTAAAACTTACAACTGCTGAAGGTACAACAAGTATTTCAGCCACTATCTTTGATGATGGTGTTAAGCGTATCGTTGCAATCGATGGTTTTGATATAGAAGTAGCTCTTAAAGGTGATATGATTTTATTTAAAAATAATGATGTTCCAGGTGTTATAGGTAGTATCGGTTCAACTCTAGCAAATCACAATGTAAACATTGCTGACTTTGCACTTTCAAGAAATAATGAATCTCAAGCCTTAGCAGTAATCTTAGTTGATAACGCTGTTAATGATACAACATTAGCTGAACTTGCAAGCTTAGATGCTTGTATCAGTGTTAACTACGCTCGTATATAATAATTTTATTCTTTTCCTCTCTCGTTCCCAAGTTCCACTTGGGAATGCGCCCCGTAGGAAGTACCCTTGGGGTGCATACTAAAACATAAACAATCAAAAATATATCAATGACAATAAAAACTCATATATGAGTTACCAAGTAAAAATAATAAGTTTTTATTTGTTATTAGTTGTATATACTGATATGTTTTGCTAGAATTAGTATAATACCCCAAGAAAATCAGACAGTTTTTTATAAAGTTTAATTCTCAAAAGAGTAAAATGAAACAATAAAAAAAGGATTCCACCATGATAAAAAATACAATAATAAGTTTAGCAGTAATATTAACATTAAGTGCATGTGGTGGAGATGATTCTACAGCTGCTGCAATTCCAAAAGCTACTCAAGAAGTAGTAGTTATTAATGGACACAGACTTCCACCAATGCCTGACAAAACACTAAACGACTCAACACTTCTTGGGATAGACTCAAATAATAATGGTGTTCGGGATGATGTGGAGATTTGGATATATGAGACATATAAAGATAAACACCCTATACATATAGATATTGCTATGCAGGCGGGGAGGGCTTATAAACAAGTGCTTGAGACTCCTGAGAGGGCTAGGGAGATTCATGAAACTGTTGTGAATGCTCCTTTGTATTGTGCTTGGTATTATCAAAAAGGTGCAAAATATTTTGGAGATCCAGTGTTAGTGGATGAACAAGTAGATGCACCGGTAAAGTCTCAATACTTTAATACTAAAGAGCGTAGTAATGTATATTGGGAGTATGATACTTTGTTGAGTGGCGGTAGTTATCCTTTACCTAAAGCACAAGAAAGAAAATCATTTTGTGATTTTAACACTTCAAAATATGATAAGAAGTAAACAATGAAATCCTTATTAATTTTATTTCTATTTTTCTCATTCCCATCGTCTCGATGGGAATGCATAGTAAAGTTATGCAAAAGAAATAGTAAAATATATACACTCCCATGCAGAGCATAGGAGCGAGAAGAACAATAAAAAAAGTAGATAAAAAAGGATTCCACCATGATAAAAAATACAATTATAAGTTTAGCAGTAATATTAACATTAAGTGCATGTGGTGGAGATGATTCTAAAGATACTACAACTCCAAAAGCTACTCAAGAAGTAGTAGTTATTAACGGACATACACTTCCACCTATGCCTGACAAAACACTAAACGACTCAACACTTCTTGGGATAGACTCAAACAATAATGGTGTTAGGGATGATGTGGAGATTTGGATATATGAGACATATACAGAATCTGTAGAGATAGGTCTATTTATGCAGAGTGCTAGAGCTTATCAGAAAGTTATCCAAGACCCTAGTAAGGCTCATGAGACAAAGAAATATTTAGATACTTATACTTCGTGTGTCAAGTATTGGATATTTAGGGCAGAACAGAATCAGGAAATATTTCATATAGATAAGTATAGAGATTTAGAAAAAGAAGTAGGTGGGATTATGTTTAATTCAATACAAAGACATGTAGCATACCAAAAATATAATGGAGAATTAAGTGGCGAAGTATATAGTTTACTGCCAATTTCTAAAGAGAAATGTGGATTCGATGAGCTTGGAAACTTAAAGGCTCTAAAATGAAAAATATAATTTTAATACTTTCTCTTCTATCTTCTCATTCCCATCGTCTCGATGGGAATGCATAGTAAAGTTATGCAAAAGAAATAGCAAAATATATACACTCCCATGCAGAGCATAGGAGCGAGAATTTTTTTTAACAAGATAATTTAGAAATACAATACACTTTAGAAGTGCATTGTATTAGTGTAGATTAAAGTGGGTCGTTTATTGATACCGCTTTTTTCTCTCTAAAGTGAAAGTGTGCTTCAAGGTCTGTCATATTTAGAAGGACTGGAACGATTATAAGTGAAGCAACTACTGCTGCTACTGTTCCAAATATTAGAGCAACACCAAGACCACCAAATACTGCATCTCCGGCTAGAAGTGTTGAGGCAAGGATAATTGCTGCGGCAGTTAAGAAAATTGGTTTAGCACGTGTTGCTGTAGCGTATGCAATAGCTTCTGCTTTATGCATCCCTTTTTCATCCATTAGTGACTTAGTGAAGTCTATTAGAAGTAGCGAGTTACGTGAGCTAATTCCAATAAGTGCAATAAATCCGATGAGTGAGGTTGCAGTTAAGAAGAATGTATCTGCTGTAAAGATATCCATAATCCAGTGACCTACAATTACACCTATAATAGATAAAAATGAGCCTAGTAGAATAATCCCGCTTAATGTATAACTCTTATAGTAAATAACCATTAGTAAAAATATAAGTATAAGAGCAGCGATAAACGCAGCACCAAGCTCAACAAAGGTGTCAAGTGTAACTTCCATCTCTCCATCCCAAATAAGCTTATATGTTGAGCCACTGAGCTTATCTTTAAGTTCAAGGTTGAAAAGACCTATTTTACTTATTTCATAATCATCAGAGAAACTCTCTATGATTACGTTTCTTGCTTGCATTAATGGATATACTTGAGACACCATATCTGTTTCAGCCATTACATTTGTCATCTGATAAAGGTTTTTACTTAAAATCATTGCATTTGATTTTTTAGCAACGACTGTAACTAACTCAGTAAGAGGAGTCATCATCCCCATTCTATTCATTAGTTTTAGTGCTGCAAGCTTTGCTTTTACTGCATTTATATCTTTATTAGAGAATTTCTTTGAGTCCATACTTAATGATAGATAGATAGGAATCTGATCACTATATACATCTGAGTTTTTAACAGCTATATTCATACCTTCAAATGCTAGATATAAAATCTCATTCAACTGTTTTACAGATACACCTGAACGTGATGTTTTTTCAGTGTTTACAATAATTTCATAAGTATCATAGATGTCATCTTGCATAATATCTACATCAACTAAGCCTTCAGTACTTTCTAGCACATCTGATACTCTGTTTGCTAGTTTTCTAATTCCATCAGCTTCATATCCGTAAATCTCAGCTACAACTGCAGCTAAAACAGGAGGTCCCGCAGGTGGCTCAACAAAAGAGATTTTTGTGTTTGGAAAGATTTTTGTACAAGTTTGGTTTATGATTGGTCTCATACGCTGAACCATCATGTATGACGGTTCAGTTCTATCATGTTTCTTTGTAAGGTTTAAAACAACTTCAGCTACATTTTCAGAGTTTTTAAAGTGAGAGCCTTTAATAAGTCCAGCAAAATCAAGAGGTGAACCCATACCTAAGAAAACTTCTGTATCTGTTACTTCTTTTTCTTTTTGCACAAAACCAACAACACAATCACTTACTTGTTTAGTCTGTTGAATTGAACTTCCATTTGAAAGGTCTATATAAATGGTAAAAGTATCATTATTTTTACCAGGAAGCATTTTTGCTAAAACCATTTGAGTTGGTGCTATCATCATTACAGAGAGAATAAATCCTACTAATGTACCTATGAGAATAAATTTTCTCTGAGCAGAGCTTTGTATGCCATTTAAAACGGCTTGTTCGAATTTTTCAAACATTAGTGAGCTCCTTTATCATTGTTTTTTTGTTTTGAATGATCAGGTTTTTTTAACATTCTCACTGCTAAATAAGGTGTGAAGATATAAGCAACAAAAAGTGAAGCCACTAGTGCTATAGGAACATTCGCTGGAATAGGTTTCATAAACTGACCCATCATCTGTCCAACAAACGCCATTGGCACCATAGTCATAATAATTGCTAAGGTTGCTATATTTGTTGGTGGTCCAATCTCATCAGTTGCGCGTACCATTAAGTCATCAGGATCACAGTGTGCTGAAGCAATATCATGATAGTGTCTGTGAATATTTTCAATAACAATAATAGCCGCATCAACAAGAAGACCAAGTGAAAGTAAAAATGCAAAAAGCGTAATACGGTTAATGGTCTGACCAGTTAAATAAGCGATAAAAAGTGTAATAGCTAGAATGGCAGGAACAGTAAATGTAACGATAAGAGACTCTCTCCATCCAAGAACTAAAATAAGTAAGATAGCGATAATTACGATAGATAGAACTAAGTGAAAAACGAGTTCATTTACAGCCTCATTTGCACGTTCACCATCATTTCTAGTAATTACATAAGATATGCCATTTTTTTGCAGAAACTCTTTGTAAGCTTCTAACTCTTTTTTAACTGCATTTGCAATAACAACAGCGTTTGTACCTTGAAGTTTAGAAACTGTTAGAGTAACTTGTTCAACAAGAGGTGTAAACTTTCCATCTTCTGTTTGAGTACTTATAGAAGCAGATTTAAAGTTTTGGATATCGTAAGAGTCAGTAATTGTAGCGATATTTTTAAGATAAATTGGTGAACCCATATACTGAGCAACCATAATACTACCAACATCTTTTGAACTCTCTATTGCATTTTTAACGCCAACCATAACTATCTGGTTATCATGAGTTCTGTTTTTAACTGCTGGTACACTGTATGAGAGTGATTGAACTGCTTGAACAATCTGTCCCATAGAGATATTGTATCCAGCGAGTTTATTAAGGTCTACTTCGATGTTAAACTGGTGTTTATGCTGACCTTTGATGGCCGTTACTGCAACATTTGAAAGTCCATTTAGATGGTGTTGGATTTTTTTAACTTTGTCGTGAAGTTCAACATGCCCAATAGTGGCATCAGTTGCAAAAAATGCAATAGATACAACAGGAATATCAATATCGATATCTAAAGGTTTGATGATAGGGCTCATTGCACCCTGTGGAAAGATGTCTGAATTTTGCATAATCTTGTCATAGACTTTTAGATTTGAGTCTTCTTTCTCTTCACCAATATAAAATGCTGCGTTTACAATCCCAACATTATCCATGGCACGACCAAAAATATGCTCAACACCTTTCACCTCTTTCATTTTACGCTCAAGTGGCTCAACGATAACTTTTTGTATCTCTGCTGCACTCGCACCTGGAAGTGCTACTATAACAGTTGAACCACTAACAACCATCTGAGGATTTTCCTCACGTGGCATAATTAGTAGTGCTAAGTAACCGATAGCTAAGAGAAAAATACCCAAAACAACTGTAAGGGGACTTCTTATAAATGCACGAGCAAGCTTTCCTGCTATGTCTGTTGGTTCATATGGCTTTTGATCTGTCATCTTTGTGCCTTAGTTGATATCTATTGTTGCATACATACCAGGATAAACTGATTTGTTCATTGTTTTGAATGATACTTTGATTTTAAATGTATGTGTCATAGGATTTGAATTAGGGATAATTGCTGATATTTTACCAATAGTTTTGATTCCTAATGAAGGTATTTTTACAGTCACTTTTTTCCCATGTTTAATCTGTGAAAGATTACTCTCTGCAATTTCAGCAGAAATTTTTAAATTACTTAAGTCTGAAAGTATAATAGCCGGCATACCTGGCATTGCCATCTCTCCAACTTTAATATTTTTTGCAATAACTACACCTGCATTTGGCGCTTTGATATTTAAGTATCTGTATTGATTCATAACTTCTTGAAGTCTGGCTTCTGCTATTGAGATCATATCTTGAAGGTTTAGAGCAGCAAGTTCTAGGTTTTCAACTTCATATACAGAAACCATATCTTTTTCAAGAAGTCTTTTATATCTATCTAGGTTAAGTTTTATATTTGTATACTGATTTTGATACATCTGAAGGCTAAGCTCAGACTGTCTTTTTGCAGAATCAATCTCACGTGAGTCAATAGTATAAAGAGTTTGATTCTTTTTTACTTTTTCACCCTCAGATACATTTACATTTGTTACAAATCCCATAAAACGACTTGTAATCATCTTTTGGTTATCTGAAATTACACTACCTGAAAGAGTTAGTGTTTCTGCTACAAGTGTAGCTCCAAGTACTGCTATTATTAAAAGTTTCTTTATCATTATTTATATTCCCCATTTGCTAATTTTTCAAGTGCAAATACTTTTTGATTGCGTTTATTTTTTGCTACTTGTAGTGCTAAGATTTTTTCAATCTGCTCAGACTGCTTTATGATTACATCACTCATTGAAGATAGTTTTTCTCTATATCTGCCTTCATAGTTTTTGTAAATAACATCTGAGAGAGCTAACTCATCTTCCAAAGATGCAATCTCTTCATCTGCACTTGATATTTCAGTTCTTATTTTTGCAACTTTAAGAGCGATACCTTTTTTTGCGAGTTGCACTTGAGATTGTGTTTTAAGATGGTCAAGTTTTGACTTTTCAATTTTTGAGCTGTCAATCCCACCGTTGAAGATATTCCAAGTAAGTCTTGCACCAACTGTATAAGACTGATGATCTACTGCGTCACCTAAAAAAGTATCATCCGCAGTTGCAATTTCACCAAATGCACCTACAGTAGGGTAGTAAGAAGCCTGCGATACATTTAGCATACTCTCTCTGATACTAAGACCCGTAGTTGCTTTTTGTATATCTAGATTGTTTTGTAAGATAAACTCATCACTGTAGTGAGGCATAGGCACATCTGAAGAGGCAGTTATTATCTCAGTTACTTCTTGATTTAGTAAAAAGCTTAAGTAGTGATAGAGAAGCTTTTTGTTTGAGTTCATCTGCGCTAAAAGTCTTTTAACATTTCCTTTTTTTGCTTGAACTTCTAAAAGGTCAACTTTTTTAGCATAACCTACGTCAATCATACTCTGTGTCATCTCTTCAAGAACATCTATATTCTCTAAAATAGTGTTTAAATTCTGCGTTGATGCTTTTAGTAGAGCCATATCGTAGAAACTTTTTCTTAATTGGTAAACTTTTTCGTTGATGATTTGATCTTTCTCAAGAGACTTCATCTTTGTCATAGAGTCCATAATTTCAGAGTAGCTAGAGATTGCAAAACCTGTGAAAAGTGGAATTTCGTATTTTAGTTTACTTTGAAAGAAGTTTCTGTCGTCTGGGTAGTTTAAGCTATCTGGTGGAGTTACTAAAAAACCTGGTGTTCCAAAGGGAGGCATATTTGCATCACCAAATCCAAAGTCTCCAAATGTAGCCTCACGTGAAGTAAGTTTAAAACCAAATACATTTCCGGCATCATTTGAACGGGCAAAATCTTGTGTAAAGTCTAATTTACCCCAATTCATGCCAGACACTGTATCAGCTTCTGCTCTTGCGGAACTTACTTCAAGTGTCGCAGCTTTTATTTCTAAGTTTTGTGTTTTTAAAATATCAATTGCTTCATTAAGTGTTATTGAATTAGCACTAAGTAAAGAAGCATTTAGTAATAGTGCAAAAGAGAACATAGTTACTATTTTTTTCATCTAATGATCCTTATAATTTTAAGTACATCTCGAAGGGTGGCATATACCCTGGTAAATAGACATATAGTTAAGTTCCTATTATAACATATATTCTATTTTCCTATATCACAATAAAATCAAATTTTATAATTCATCTACTTCATGTATAATGATTTTAAAGGTGTTTGTATGCGAAAAATATTACTTATTTTAGTCCTATTATCTTTAAATTTAATACAAGCAAAAGAGTTTAAAAATTCACTTGCGTTTGAGAGTTCTCCATATCTAAAGCAGCATGAATCGAACCCTATTGAGTGGATGCCTTGGGGTGAAGCTGCGTTTAATAAAGCTAAAAGAGAAAATAAGGCTATCTTTTTATCCATAGGTTACTCAACTTGTCATTGGTGTCATGTAATGGCTAGAGAGTCATTTGAAGATGAAAAAATAGCACAAGAGTTTAACAAATATTTTGTATCTATCAAAGTAGATAAAGAAGAGATGCCTCACCTAGATTCTCACTATCAAGAACTTCATAAAAAAGTAAAAAATAGAACTGGTGGATGGCCACTAAGTGTCTTTATGAGCTATGATAAAAAACCATTTTACATTACAACATATATACCACCACAAAAAGAGTCATATTCTGAGGGATTAGATACTCTTTTAAGTAGACTTGGGCAAAAATACCAGGAAAATTTTAAAGTAATTCAAGCAGATATAGAAGAGATTGAAAAGCTCATAAAAAAACCACGACAAGAGAGAAAAGAGAGTACCCAAGATATATCTGTAGTAACACTAAGCAGTTCCATCTCTAAAAGTTATGACACAATATTTGGAGGTTTTGGAAGACGTAAAAAATTCCCAGAGGCTTCAAAGCTTTCACTAATGATGGACTTAGCACTTATAAATGATGATGAGAAGTTACTTAACAACTCTTATCAAATGCTTGACACTATGGCACTTAAAGGGCTTTATGACCATGTAGGTGGTGGATTTTATCGTTACAGTGTAGATGCTGCATGGGAGATTCCACATTTTGAAAAGATGTTATATAACCAAGCAGAGTTAATACCTCTTTATCTTAGAGGATATACTTTAAGTTCCAAAAAGCTTTATAAAACAGTAGTAATTGAGAGTATCGAGATGCTTGATAAGAGATTTTTACATCGTAGTCTTTACTTTAGTGCAAGTGATGCTGATTCAGACCATCAAGAGGGGGAGTTTTTTCTCTTTACTCCTAAACAGGTAAAAGATGCTCTTAAATATAATCCTCACGCAGTAGAAATTGAGGAGTCTTTAGAATTTACAATAGAAGGCAATTTTGAAGGTAAAGTTCATATGAATTTTTATACGAATGACAGACCAAAAGGTTTTAAAGAGTTTAAAACAGAGTTACTAAAGATACGAAAAACTAAAGAGTATCCATTTATAGATAAAAAGATAAATACAGCTTGGAATGCCTTAATGATTGAGGCATTGTACAGAGCCTCTTTAATAGATGAAAAGTACAAAGACAAAGCAGATAAACATCTAAAGGCACTCAAAGAGTTAATGTTTTATAGAGGAGAGTTGTATCACCAGACAATAGGCACAATTAAACCAAAACAACTTGGATTTTTAGAGGATTATAGTTTTTTGATTTCAGCGCTTATAGCTGGATATGAGGTTGATTATCAAGAGGAAAAATTAGATTTTGCAGAGTATCTTTTAAATAAAGCAAAAAGTAAATTTTATAGAGATGGAACTTGGTATCTATCTGATGATAAGATGAATATAAAAGCTAATTTAAAAGACAAATACTACACCTCTCCTTTGTCTAAAATGGCTCAAAATATTGTAAAGATGGCAAGCTTAAAAGAGTCATTTAGATATGAAAAGTTAGCTTTTAATACACTCGAAGGTATAAAAGAAGAGCTACGTTTTAAACAAGGTGATGCTCCAGCGGCGGCAGCTGCGTTTTTAATGCAGAACCTCAAAGTAGTAAGTCTCAAAAGTAAAAAAGAGAATCTTTTAAAAAATAGAGATGAGATAAGTAAAATAAAATATCCATATGTTTTAACTAAAAAAAGTAAAGAGAGTGACTACTTGGCATGTACGATCAGACAATGTTTTTCTAAAGATAAAAAATTAGAAAAAGTAATAGATGCGATACAAGAAAATATAAGAATATCTCACTAGAATTCTACTTATATTATTAAAAGTAAGAAAGGCTTTTTTATGTCAAACTCGTGTCCTCTCAATTTTGAGAGAGTTGATTCTAATGTATCGAGATTAAGTTCTCTGTTTGTAGCATCCTTAGTCATTCTTTATCTTTTTACTTCAAACATCTATATCTTGATATTTTTAGCAGTGGATTTTGTGATCAAACTATTTGTAAATAAAGAACTCTCTCCTATAGCAATGCTCTCTCACACTATCAAAGTTACGTTTAGATTTAAAGATAAGTTTACTGATGGTGGAGCAAAAAGATTAGCAGGTATGTTTGGTCTTTTGTTTGTTTTACTACTTATTTTAACTCACTTTTTAAACGTATGGGCAGGCTCATTGGTAGTCGCGGGCATATTTTTATCTTGCTCACTATTTGATGTGTTTTTTAACTACTGTATAGGGTGTAAAGTATACTTTATAATTAAGAGAATATATCCAAGTTTTATGAGTTAGATTTTAGAATCCAATCTGACAAAGTTTCCAATTCACCTTCACTTATCTGCTTGAATGGTGGCATAACAGCACCATTTGAATTTTTCCAGTTATTTCTACTTCCATTTTTAATGCTCTCAATCATTTTCTCTTTAGTATCTTTATATCTTTTTGATACATCAACAAATGATGGACCAACAATTTTCTTATTTACTTTATGGCACCCTAAACATTTATATTTTAGTGCTAATTTTTCTCCTTTTGAGAGAGTATTGAATAGAGCTATATCTTTTTGAATTTTAGAGAGATTTTCTTGTGTATAGTGCTCAAACATATAGCTTGCTATCGCTTTGACTTCATTTGCTGTCACACTCTCTTTTTGTGAGGGCATCACTCCATATCTCTCTATACTCTTAGCGTCACAGTACGATTTCTCTAATGAAGGAGACAAAACATAATCAGTAACAAACTCTATAGCCATAGGAATTCTTTGACTCTCATCACGTGGTTTCATAAAGTTTGGCATATGAAACGCAACAGCCATCATAGGGGGTGCTAGTTCATCATCTGAAATAACTGGGGGCATAGCTAAGTTATGACAAGAGGCACATTTTTGCTCTGTAAGTATTTTTCCATTGAGGGTTTTAGTTGGTTTTTTTTCATTACATGCAGTGAAAAATAGAAAAATTGAAGTAAATAGAAGTATTTTAATCATAAGTTTACCTTTTAAAAATTATAAGTATATAAACTAAAATAAGAATTAAAAAATAACTTATACTAATAAAGTGTAAACACATTTAAGGTAAAATTCTATGACACACTATATTAAAAAGGATATCTATGATGTTACCAGATTTTATGATGATTATTCAATCATCCGAGGGACTATCTATGCTACTATGGATAATTATATCGATTGTACTGCTGTATATGGCGCGTACGCCTGCTCATAAAGCGATTATATCAACCTCTAATGTAATATTTCATGCTTTTCGTATTATATCCTCATCAATTTTAATGGCGGAGAAAAGGCTTAAAGAGAGAAATAGAGAAGTACTTTTAGGCGCAGGTAAAGAGGCTACAGAACATATTATAGAGAGGGAGTTTGATCGAATTGACAGTTTTGTTAAAAAAGAACTTGCTCAGTTTCCAACTCTTCATAGAGACATAACGGCAAGTGTCGTAAAGATTGAAGAAGATTATAAAAAAAGTGCTGAAATTCCTCCTGCCCCTCCCGGATGGACAAAGGCTATAGAACCAATAGCTGCGATACCAGCTTCTGAAGACTCTATGGTTGTAGAAGTTTTAAAAAGTATTAAAGTTGCCCTAGATAAAAGTCAAGATAAAGCTCTTGGTGCCTATAGAATAAGTTCACAAAAAAGACATGAATATCTGAAAAATATGGTACCTACCTTAGGTGTTATTAATAAATCGGTAACTGAACTCGATTCAAATGTACAAGTTTTGCTGGAAAGATCCGTTACGATTGATAGACATATGGATGAGTATTATGAGATTAAAAAAGGTAGTGATAAAGCAGTACAGACACTTTCATCTTCTTCTTTAACACAGTTTTTCATAGCAGGTTTTGTTTTGGCTATTGCAATTGGTGGAGCTTTTATTAACTTCAACCTTATAGCTAGACCTATGCAAGAGATGGTTGGTGGCTCTGTTTATATGATGGGCTTTAGGGTTGCTGATATCGCTGCTTTAGTTATTATATTGGTTGAGGTTTCAATGGGACTGTTTTTAATGGAGTCTATGAGGATTACTAGACTTTTTCCAGTTATTGGTTCTTTACCTGATAAGACAAGAGTTCGTATGATTATTGTATCTTTTGGATTTTTATTTCTATTAGCGAATGTTGAAGCAGGGCTTGCTTATATGCGTGAGCTTCTCTCAGCAGATGATGAAGCTTTAGTTGCGGGACTATTAGGTGGAGCTGCTATGGAAGCTACAGAGCAGTCTGGCAGATGGATTACGACAGCGGCTCAGATGGGAATGGGATTTATTTTACCATTTGCTTTAGCTTTTATCGCTATTCCTCTAGAGTCGTTTATCCATTCAACTCGTACTGTAATGGGTGTGCTAATGGCAGCATTTTTACGCTTTATTGCTGTTGGTCTTCGTTTTCTCGGAAATGGAAGTCGTTATCTTGGTAGGAGTTTAGTCAATGTATATGACTTGCTTATATTTTTTCCTTTATGGATAGAAAATCTTTTTATTAATAAGTCAAATACTGTTGCCCTTAAAACAGATAAAGCTGCTAAAGTAGATGTTGTTAAAAAAGCAGCACCAAGAAAAAGCAGTACAAAAACAGTAGAGGAACAGCTATGAGAGTGTTAATTTTTAGTTTTATTTTAGTGATTGGGTTTGGATTTAGCGGATGTTCAAATGGTGATGCTCCAAGTAATCATCAAAGAGGTATATATATGTTGATTGACACCTCTGGAACATACACAAAAGAGTTGAAAAAGGCTCAACAGATTATTAACTATACTCTCTCTCGACTAGAGTCTGGAGATAGCTTTGTTGTTGCTAGCATTGATACTGCAAGTTTCAGTGAAAAAGATATTATTGCAAAGATTACTTTTGATGATAGACCTAGTAAAGCAAATCAGCAAAAGAGAGCTTTTCAGCAAAAAATAGAATCTTATGTACAAGGTGTTAAGTCTAGTAAATATACAGATATTACAGGTGGAATTCTTCAAGCTACTGAGTACTTAAATGAGAAAAACTCTGGCATGAAAACTATTATGATTTTTTCAGACTTAAAAGAGGAGATTAAAAAGGGCTACGTGAGAGATATACCTCTCTCTTTAGATGGGTATGAAGTGGTTGCATTGAATGTTACAAAACTTCGTAGTGATAATGTAGACCCTAGAAAGTATATGGACAGGTTGGCAGATTGGAAGCAAAAAGTTGAATCTGGTGGTGGAACTTGGGATGTTATAAATGATCTTGAGCGTTTAGAGAAGCTGATTAAAGAGTAATATATTAGTTATAGGGTAATATTACATTAAAGAAAATATACCCTTAAAGGCTAAATAATAGATATGCAGATGGTAGTAGACTCCCTGAGACAAAAAGGGAAAATTTATAAAAAAATGCAAGAAGTTTCTCCCAAGGAACTCGGCATTAGAAACAAAATAAGAATGTATAAAGCGACAGATATAAACGGCTATTTTTGGGCAATCTTTGCAGTGAGCCAAAAGAGCCGTCTGCTTATGAAAGATGTGCATAAGTTTGAAGAGATTTATGCAAAATTGACCATTTACTGTGGGCATAACTTTAAACATAAAATTCTCTTCATTGATGCTCCCTTGTGTTCAAAAGCAAAAGAGGCATTTAAAACGCAAGGCTGGAAAATCCAGTAATGCTTCTTTGTGACATAGGAAATACCTCTTACCACTTTTTGGATGATTCAAGGGATTATAGAGAGAGTGTTACTGCGTTTAATCCCTCATCAATTACACAAAAGGTTTATTATATTTCTGTTAATTCCTCAGTTGGAAAAATATTAGACACGTTGGATAATTGGATAAATCTCAAGCCTCACGTAGATATGAGTAACTATTATGAAACTATGGGTGTTGATAGAATCTTTGCTTGTGAAGCAATAGAAAATGGTGTTATTGTAGATGCGGGAAGTGCTATAACTGTAGACGTCGTTAAAGATGGAAAGTTTCAAGGTGGTTTTATCTACCCTGGAATAACAGCCATGTCAAAAACGTATGAAAATATTTCTCCAGCTCTTGCATACCCTTTTAATTTTGATTTAGATTTAACTGTTTTACCAAAAAATTCTGGGGACGCTATAAGTTATGGTTTTTTAAAAATCCTCTACTCAGAAGTTATCTCTTATGATATGGAGATATATTTAACAGGTGGAGATGTAAAAGAGTTTGCAAAGATTTTTGCAACTGCACAAATAGAGAAAGCTCTACTTTTTAAAGGTATGAAAAAAGTACTGAAAGTTTAAACTATATAGAGTAGAACCGCTAAAAAGTGTAAAATAGAACCTGTCATTACAAAGAGATGCCATACGGCATGAAAATATTTGATATGATCTTTGATATAAAATGCTATTCCACTAGTATATGAGACTCCTCCTGCTGCAATTAACCAAAATCCAACAGGGTCAATATTTGCTCGTAGGGTATCTAAAACTGCTACAATCAACCAACCCATAAAAATATATGCTAAGAGAGATAGAATTTCAAATCGTCCAGGGTATATAAATTTTAGAGCTATACCAACAAGGGCAATTCCCCATTCAATTCCAAATATAATCCATCCTGTATCACCACCGATTGTGATTAGTACTATAGGTGTGTATGTACCTGCGATTAAAAAGTATATGGCACTGTGGTCAAACTTTTGAAACAGACGTTTTAGTTCTGTGTTTGTTATTGCATGATAGAGAGTTGAACTTCCATACATAACAACTAAAGCAGAGCCGTAAATGATTGAAGAGAGCATATTTACACTGTTTTGATTAGGATAGGCAAATACAATAAGTAAAGTCAAAGCAGAAATACTTAAGAAGAATCCAATACCATGCGTAACAGCATGCCAAATCTCTTCAGCTATAGAAAAATTATTTACTTCGTTACTCATTATAAATATCCTTATTATGGGGGCTATTGTAGCGAATTAAAATAACTCATCAGATTTTGAGCAATATTTAGATAAAATGTCGAAAATAATAAAACAAGTAAGAGACCATAAGTAACTTCTCTTCTTATTGAGTATGAAGTTACTTATGGTCTCTTACTTATATACAAGGGCGTTACAGATGCTAACAGTTGCACTTCCAAAAGGTCGTATTGCTAAGGATACACTAGAGATATTTGGCAAAATATTTGGTGATGAATTTAAATTTGATGATAGAAAGCTTATTTTAGAGACTCCTAATTTTACTTTTTTACTTGTTAGAAACCAAGATGTAGCGACTTATGTTTACCATCAAGCAGCTGATATTGGTGTTGTTGGACTTGACACTTTAGAAGAGCAGGGACTTGATGTTATCCGTCTGCTTGATCTTAAAAAAGGTGTATGTAAAGTATCTATCGGGATGAAAAAAGGTGAAAAGTTTGATCTGAATAAACCCGAGTTAAAAGTTGCTTCAAAAATGGTAAATATCACTAAACGCTACTTTGAAGAAAAAGCAGTTTCTGTTGAGATTATTAAGCTTTATGGCTCAATCGAGTTAGCACCTTTAATCGGTTTAGCTGATATGATTGTTGATGTTGTTGAGACTGGTGCAACAATGAAGCAAAATGGTTTAGAAGTTGTTCAAGATATTATGACTTCATCAACTTACTTAATCGCTAACAAAAACAGCTATATCGCTAAAAAAGATGAAGTGTTAGATATTTATGAGAAAATAAATGAAGTTGTAAAAGAAGAACAAGCTTAGTAATGACAAATCTAGACTTATACGCAAAAGCTGAACACCTCTTAGGTATAGAAGAAGCGACAGAAGCTCTTTATGACCTCTATCGTTCTGAACTTGATGATTATGATGTAAAAACTCTTTTAGACGTTGGTTGTGGTCGTGGTGGCTTTATGCAACGTATGATTAGTGATGGTGTCAAGTGTAAAGGTGTTGATTTAAGTTCGGTGATGATTGAAGAGTGTAAAACTCAAGGACTTGATGCTGAGTGCATTAATGTTGCAGATGTCGATGGTAAATATGATGCCATTGTAAGTATCTTTGATGTCCTAAATTTTATGGACAATGATGCTCTTGTTAAGTTTTTAAACGCAGTAGCCCAAAAGTTAAATGATGATGGAGTTTTCATTGCAGATATAAACACTCGTTACGGCTTTAGTGATGTGGCAGAAGGTACAATGAGTTCTGAGAACGAAAAAGAGTTTTTAAGTGTAGATGCTCAGTTTGAAAATGATGAACTTGCAACTAAGTTTACGCTATTTGCTAAAAATGAAGATGAGACTTATACAAAGTATCAAGATACAATCATCCAATACTTTCACAAAATGAAAATTTTTCAAAAGTTAGATGGGTTGAAACTGATAGAGAAGCAAACTTTTTCACTCTATGACACAGAAGATAAGACACTTTTAATCTTTAAAAGACGATAATCAAATATATAGATATAAGGATTATAAATGAGTAAACACAAAGCAAAGCTATCAAAAATATTTGAACACCCATTGTCAGGTAATATTGACACAACAAAATTGATTCATGCACTTGAACATTATGGTGCAAAAGTAGATATGAATAAGAAACATCGTGCAATGATCCATATCAATGGAAAAGAGCACTCAATGGTACTTTCTCATAGAAATGAGTTGTCAAAAGATGCTGCGGTTAAACTTCGTCACTATCTTGAAGAAGTAGGTCTTACTCCAGACAAACTGTAATAGTTCTTGAAATATATAATCTATGGTCAGTTACTGCTTTTTGCGTTTAGTGGATGCAGTGACAGCGCTATAGTCAAAACCTTCGATAAAGATATAACAACAAATAAAATTCCCTGTTTGAGATTAATAGTTTTTCCTCCAGATAAAGTCTTAGAGCAAACACTTCAAAAGCTATACAAATTCACTCCTGATTGTGAGTATAGACTAGAGGTTTCTAAAAAGGGTGGTATCATTTGCAATTCAAATCAAAACGCAGCAAAGAAGACACTGAGTAACTTTCCTTCAACTTATCTTCGTATAGATGTTACAAAAGAGAATAAAGCGGTATATAGTTACTATATAGACCTTTTAGACAGTGTACGTGAGGATGATGTTAAAAATGCATTCTCACGAATGAAGAAAGATATTTTAAAAGATTAAAAAACTATCGCTTCATAAGTGAAAATTTGAGCATTTTTACAATCACTAGGGCTTATTCCGGCTTTTTCTTCACAACAACTTCTTACAAACTCCTCTACATTCCAGTTCATATCAGTAGCTACTTGAGGCAGATAAGTTCCATTTTTATCTCCATGAACTATATAGATTCCATCTCTGCCTATTTTAATCTCATCTAAAGAACTTATTTTTTTTCTTGGTGTGAGTACTGATATCTCTAGTTCTATATTTTCTAATTCATCTGGTGTAACTTGCTTAAATCTTCTATCAAACATTGCTGCTGATATTGCCATTTCAACTACAACCTTATAGAGTGGTTGATTTGGTTCAAACTGACCTATGCAACCTCTGAGCTGTTTTTCTTTATTGAGAGTTACAAAGGCTCCAAGGTGCTGTTTTAACTTTGGTGATATAGTACTCTCATCTATTTCAACTCTTTTATTATCGATGGTAGCTTCATATAAAGAGAGTTTTGCAAGATTAAGTAGTTCCTCTTTTTCTTCATTAGTTAAAAAGAATTTACTGCTCTCTTTGTAAACGCGAAGAGCACCATAGCCTACAACTCTATTTTTCTCCCCATATTGTGTATCACCCGAGTTCTTATACTCCACTATCTCATATTTATAGTTTTCCTCTTTTGTCATGTTTAGAAGAACTAAAAGTGAGCTCCATCCACAAGCAGAAGTTACAAGACCGTTAGTGTTAGAGCCTTCATTTTTTACAATTGCATTCATAAACTCTTGAGGATTGTTTTGGATTAATGCATTTAAAGTTCTTTTATCAACAACATTTGCATCTTCATAATCAGGATAATGGGAAAGGTCTGTACTAATTACAAAGAGGTTCTCTTTATCATCAAAGTAGGGCTTAAGTATTTTAGATATTTCTATGATACTCTCCATGTTCTGCGTAGCCATTATGATAGGGACTATATTTAAATCATCACCATATATAGTTTGCAAAAATGGAAGTTGAACTTCTAATGTATGCTCTTTCGTGTGAGCATCTTTGTTATAAGTAAAGAGAGAGTTTTTCATCAGTGAGGAGACTATTGTATGATTTGTTTGAATCTCACCTAGAGGTGTTTTATAGTTGCCAATCTTATAGATAGAGGCAGCATCAAAACTTACATGATGACTTGAACCTATAAGAAAGATATTTTTATATTTTTTATTGAGTGTTGCATAGGCTGTGGCAGCTGTTTGAGCTGAAAAAACATAACCAGCGTGAGGAACTATAATAGCTTGGATATCTTCTTCTTTAAATTTTGTCGAAGTTTGCAGTAGTGATTTTATCTGCGAAGAGAGTTCAGTTTTATTATCTGAGTAAAAACTTCCTGCTACTGCACAGGCTCGTTGGGCGTTTAAATTTTCCATAGTTATCACCATTAAAAATAGTAGAGTTATTTTAATTTTTGAACACATCTGAAATGTCTATCATAATATGTCGCTTTTACATTACGAGAGCCTTTTTCAAAATCAACTGTCCAACGTTCATCATGAGCATCTGCAAAAGGCGTTGTAGTCCAATAGGTTGTACTTGAAACATATTTAAAACCATTGAGTATGGCTGGGTCAAAGTTCTTATAATCTACTAATGTTTGAAGTTCTCTCATCGTTGGAAGACGGAACTCTTTATATTTTTCAATACTAAGAAATTTACAATAGTTTTGTGCTTCTTTATACGTAACGAGTGCATCTTTATTTATGGGAGCATCCTGCCAAACAAGAGAAGTTGTTGTGTCAAGGATGACATCTTTTGCGTTTAAACTTGAAATTAAAACTAGAGGTATAGTAAAAAGTAATGCTTTCATTTGTTTACCTTATAGTGGTCTATAACAAATTATACATCTTTTAATCTAATGAATTTCTTTATTCTATAGCAACACAAAGGTTGCTATAGATTTAGTGCATATCTGGTTTTGGAGTTGAAGAAGTTGAAGATGGAAGCATTGGATATACAACCGGAGCTTTTCTACCTTCTAAAGCTTTCATAAATTCATTAATTGAGTTTACTTCTTTATCAGATAGTTTTTTTCCAAGTTGGATTCTAGCCATTTCAGCGATGGCTTCTTTAAGAGACCAAATTTTACCATTGTGGTAGTAAGGTGCAGTTTGAGTGATATTTCTAAGTGTTGGAACTTTTACCATACCGTTTGCATCACCTTTAAAGTCACCTACATTTTGGTGCTTGTAAGTTGCTGTAATATTAAACGCATTCATAGCACCACCAAGAGCAATACCTGTATGACATGATACACAGCCAACTTGGATGAAAGTATTAAGACCATCTTTTTGTGCTTGAGTCATTGCGTTTTCATCACCATTTAAATAATCATCATAAACTGATGGAGTAACTAGAGTTCTTTCATAAAGACCGATAGTATCAGTAACTTTAGTAAAAGAGATTTTTACATCTTTACCATATGCTTTTTTAAACTCATTGACATACTCAGGCATTGAGTTCACAACTGCTTCAACATGCTCAGTTGTAGCTGCCATTTCTGGGTGAGCTTGGATAGGACCTTGAGCTTGTTCTTCTACGTCTTTTGCACGACCATCCCAAAACTGAGCTTCAAAAAATACTGCATTGTAAACTGTTGGTGCATTTACATGGTGAGGATTTGCAGTCCATTTATGACCAATAGAAGCCTCAACACCATCATCTCCACCTTCTCCTAGGTTATGACAGAAGTTACAACTGATAATCTGACTCTTAGAAAGTCTTGGGTCAAAGAAAAGTTTTTTTCCAAGTTCAACTTTGTCATTTGTAATAGGATTTTTAGGATTATCTATTAGTTTCATAAGCTCTGATGTAGAAACTGGAATAGGAGTAAGACCTGCATTTTTAGCATCAGTTATTAGTGATGAAGCCGAGAGAATTGATGTTGTAGCGATTGCTAATGTAAGAACTGTTTTCATGATAAACCTTAAGAAAATTATTAAAGGATAATATGTATCCATTTATATGAGTGAAATTTTAGCGACTTATTCTTAAAGGAAAATTATTATCTTTTAGTATAAGTTATAGTAATTTAAGAGCACTTTTTATTGCGTTTATATAGGAGAGAGTTTTGGCTTGACCTTTATAAGCTATATCAAATGCAGTACCGTGATCAACGGATGTTCTTATGATTGGAAGGTTTAAAGATATGTTTACACTTTCATCAAAATAGAGAGCTTTTAAAGGTGCTAGTCCTTGGTCATGATACATCGCTACAAAATAGTTATACTTAGCTCTAAAGTGAGGAGTAAATGCAATATCAGGAACAACTGGACCTACATACTGCTCAAAGCCTATCTTTTTATTAGCACTTTTAATTGCCTTAGTGATTCTCAGCTCTTCATTTCCAAGTACTCCGTTGTCACCTGCGTGAGGATTGAGTCCAAGAACAGCTATTTTCTCGTTTGGTATAGAGTTGTGCAGATCTAAAAAGAATTGTTTTAGTTTTTTATATTCTATAGATGAAGCAACATCTTTAAGTGGTATATGCTCAGTAAAAAGTGCAACAAACATCTCTTCACATCCAAGCATCATTATCGCATCTTTATCAAAGTGTTGACGGAGTAGGTCAGTATGACCTTTATACTCTAAACCTGCCATCATCCATGCTTCTTTATGAATAGGCATAGTTACAACTGCATCAGCCTTTTTACTCTCACATAGCGCAATGGCACTCATAAAAGAGTCATAAGAGTATTTTCCTGAGTCTGCGTTTACAGTTCCTGCGTTTATATCAAACGTACCATCAACTTCATGTATTTTAAAATCATTTGGAATGTCAGTTTTTAATAGTTTAGCAGCTGCGTTTAGCATGGTAGAGTTTATGCAATAAAGTGGAGAGCATAGTTTTGAAATCTCCTCATGAGTCTTGAGAGCTATCTCAATTCCAACACCATTTAAATCACCAATACTTATTGCGATAGTCTTCATTTTTTATTTTCCAATATTATTTTAGCATTTAAGTTTGTAACTACTTTTTTACCTGTTTTTTCTTCAAGGGCTTCTTTTGCAACTTTTGCTACATCTCCACCTTGTTTGGCTACTTTCTTGCTTTCATCTAAATCTTTGGGGCTTGTTACTTGAGATATCTCTTTGGTGGAAGCTTCTGCTAGCATATTTAATATAAGTTCTGTATTTGTCATATTATCTCGTAAATTTTCTTTTTTTAAGCCTTTTAAGATTTTATACTCTTTAGTTGTTTTATCTGCCCAAGTTTTTGTGATGATGTCCGTTAAAGTTGCAAACTCCAGTCCCTCTTTTACACCTCTATCTTTCCACTCATCTGTCAGCTCTTTTCTTATCTCTATACTTTTTAGTCTTTGGTTTATCCAGTTCTGAGAATAACCTAGTTCTAAATACTGCTTTAAGGCTCTATCAATTGTAAGTTCAGGGTCTTGCATCTCATCAAGTCGCTCTTTTGCTAAAGTTGCCAACCAAAGTTTAAACGGTTCTGCTTTTGGTGAGGGAATAGACTGAATGAGTCTAAAAAGTTGTTCTGTACTAGCTACATCCGTAAGCCTCATTTTTCCATCTGCTGCCTCCATCTTCAAACCGTGACAATTTGTCACGGTTTCATTTCCTTCCTCTTTTAACCGTTGTTTGAGCTTTCTCCAATATGCTTGAGGATCTTTACTTTGCGTTAATATAGATACTACATCTATAATAGAAATATACCAATCCTCTTTATCTTCATCCCACAGAGTTCGTACTTGTTTCTCTTCAAACAGTTTTATTGCATCTTGTTGTTGCATATTTTACAATCCTTGATGATTTTACATATCATAGTATAAAAAATTTGTTCTATATAAAAGTATGGCATTTTGTAATACTTATACTAATATATATTAAAGTCAAATAACTTGTATATGCATTCCATAGCAGGAGCTATGGAACGAGAAAGAAGATTCATTTATAGGGGTGTATTTTTTAACTTTTTTACTCAACTTTCGCACATAGATTCCAATAAATCCACAAACTTAAGTTAAGTATTAAAGCCCATAAATAGCCACTTTTCAGTATAATTTTGTTCCTACAACATCATTACAAAAGGCTTATTTTA